>SWCA01001670.1_pt1 | contig 56180 bp, 54 predicted proteins | sample 4692961 | NCBI WGS metagenome assembly SWCA01 (sample SAMN10267275, study PRJNA491770) | bioreactor metagenome | isolation source: DHS bioreactor inoculated with | place: Japan: off Shimokita Peninsula | reverse complement strand
CCCCCCCGCGATGTGATCGCGTTGTATGAAGAGCGCATGCTTGATCGTAACCCCGTTGTGCTTGCATCGGACGCGCCGGGTCGCTTTATAGAGCGGAGCTCGATGATTCTACCGTAACGATTGCCTGATCTTTATGTTTCGCACGACGGAAGCCAGCAGAGCTAATGCGTAGGTGAGGCCCGTGATCCAGTCTGCTGTCGTCGCTGTAACGCGCACAGACCAGATCTCTTCGATAAGAAAAGCGATGTACGAAACGGGCAGGTTGTCGCGACCGAGCCGTTCAAGAACGCCGTAATGCCAGTCCGTGAGCGGACAGTATCCTAACCCATAAAAGGCGCCGAGCACCGTCCAGGAGAGGCCTGTAGCGACGAGTGTGATCAGGTTCAGGCGGGCGGTCCGTCGTGGAATCCAGCCGAATACATTGAATAGGATTAACGCGATATGAAACGTCTGAAACGTATAATGGTAGAATTGCAGCATGGCATCTGACTCGAAGGGCATATTACATTGTAGGACAAAGGCCAATACCGGAAAGATTTTTTGCTTCGCAGCAGGGCTGCAAATCCTACAACGGCTCGTGCTCAAACGCTTGCTGATATTGTTCTGTCTGTTGATGCCGGCCTTTGCGTTGACGGCCGCTCCGCTAAAGCTTTATTCCTATCGGGATAAGGGTTATTCGGTCGGCGTTCTCGAAGGCGGAAGGGGCCCGCATGTGCTTCTCGTTCACGGTCTGGGCGTGAGCAGGGCTTCGATGCAGAAGCTGGCCGGAGTGATGGCCTCTTCGGGCTATCATGTGATTCTACCCGATATTCCCGGCCAGGGAACGACGGAGCGCGATGAAAGGCGCAAATATTCGGTAGATGCCCAGGCTCGTTTTTTAAAACGTCTGCTCGATCATAAGCGCATCGATCGGGCGTTTGTCATCGGTAACTCGATGGGCGGTCATATCGCCGTCAGCCTGGCTTTACTTCATCCGCAGAAGGTGAAAAAGCTCGTTCTCATCAGCCCGGCCGGCCTTCAGAACGGCGGTCCTCTTCCATACTATAAGCTTGAGATTCCCGAAGACCTCGAAGAAAAGAAAAAGAAGAACCTCGAGTGGAATAACTACGTGCGGCGAGATATTCACGCCGGCATGCATTATCCGATTGATCCGTACCTCGGGGGGATTCAAAGCCCGACTTTGATCGTCTGGGGCGAAAAGGACGAGATTCTGCCCGTCGATCTCGCCCCTGTATGGCACCGTCAGATTCGGGCGTCGCGTCTGATCCGACTTGAGAATCTCGGTCATATGCCGCAGGATGAGGATCCGGAGCTTTTTCTGGAGCAGATCCGCTCCTTTTTGAAATCCGGCTAAACTTTGCCGATACTTAAACCGGGTGTATAACAGGTTCTTGAACCGAAAAAATAGATCGTGAAAACGACAGGAATGCATTATGAGATTACGTGACTGGCCTCTTTTTCTGAAAATACTGAGCCTCTTTATCCTGGTTCTCGGCGGATTTGTAGTTTTCATCTCGGCCTATTATCTGCCCTTCTTCCGTGATACGCTGCTTGAAGAGAAAAAGGGCGGCTCTCAGCTGATGGTCGACCTCGCCGTTTCGGCAGCGGGTGCCTATCTGAAAAGCGAGAAATCTGGCGATCTGACGACGACGGAAGCGCGGCAGCAGGCTTTACGAACGCTGGACGCTTTAACCTATGGCGAGGGCGAGTATTTTTTCGTGATGGATCTGAACGGCGTCATCCTCTCGCATCCCGATGAAGGCCTGCGCAACCGCAATATGACAGGTACGAAAGATGCGTCCGGAAAGGCCTTCTTTCAGGAGATGGTGGACGGGGCAAAAAAAGACGGCAGCGGCACCGTCGATTACATGTGGCCGAAGCCGGGCGAAACGAAACCCGTTCCTAAGATCACTGCTTATCGCGTCATTCCGGAATGGGGCTGGATTGTGGCCACCGGCGTCTGGGTCGAGGATGTAGACAGACTTGCATCACAGCTTGCGACGCGTGTCTGGCTATCTACGGGAATCGGCGCGGCCGGCATGGCGCTTCTTGTTTTCCTCTTTACGTTTGTAATCACGCGTCCCATTCAGAAGTTCCTGAAGCAGAGTAAGACACTTGTGGCCGGCGATCTTACGGTTGACATCAAGACGGAACGTCGCGACGAAACGGGGCAGATGATCCATGCCGTCGGCGCCGTAGTCGGTAAGCTGACGGGAGTTATCGATCGCGTGATTCCCGTCGCCGTTCGCATCGATGATTCGATCGGCGTATTAAAAACGGCCGTCGACCGCACGGTGGCAGGAACGGAGAAGCAGGCCGATCGTGCCGGGCAGATCTCGGCCGCCGCCGAAGAGATGACGCAAACCGTCTCTGATCTGGCTCGCACCTCTTCTTCATCGGCCTCCCTTTCGCGAGAGGCGATGCAGACGGCTCTGACAGGGCGACAGTATGCCGAACAGGCCTCTGCCGGCGTCGGCAAGGTCAATGAGGCAGCCGGCATTCTTGTAGAACGCATCGAACAGATGAACCGCTCGGCAAAAGAGATCAGCGAAGTGGTCGGATTGATCCGCGGTATCGCCGAGCAGACCAATCTGATCGCCCTGAACGCATCGATTGAGGCGTCGAGAGCCGGCCATGCCGGTAGCCGATTCTCGGTCATCGCCGAAGAGGTGCGCAAGCTTGCACGGAATGCCGGCGATGCAACGGGCGACGTATCGCGCATCGTGCAATCGCTTCAGGGCGATATGTCAGAGATACGGCAATCGGTGGCCGCCGTGAACGAGAATCTCGGCTCGGCTTCGGGCGCCATTCACAGCGCCGACAGCACGCTCGATCGCATCGTCGGCAACTTCAAAGACGTCGATCATAACATCTCGCAGATCGCCTCGGCCATCGAAGAGTTATCCATCACCTCGAACGACGTAGCGCAGAATATCGCCGAAACGATGAACATCTCGGGCGACATCGAACAGATGGCGCGCAAAGTAAAGGACGAGTTTAACCATCTCGTCGAGGTAGCCGAAGATCTGCGCGGATCGACCGTCGGCATCAAGACCAAGGTGACCGAGAGCATGATCCTTGATCTTGCGCGCACCGATCACCGTCTGTTTATCGATAAGATCGAAGCCTGTATGCGCGGCGAGAACGACCTGCAGCCCGAAGGCATCACCGACCATACGCAGTGTCGTTTTGGAAAATGGTATTTTTCTGATGGTCAGAAGAAATGCGGACATCTGCCGGTTTTCAAAGAGATCGATACGCCGCACAGCCTTGTTCACAAATACGGTCGCGAGGCCGTTGCGCTCTACCGGGCAGGAAGGCTCGAAGAGGCGCGCAGCGTCTATATCCAGGCTGAGGATCAGTCTCAGGAGATCATTGGATTGCTTGAGAAGCTGAAGGCCGTGTACCAGACGGAGTGTTAAGTGAGCCTGTCTGCCGGGGATGGGTGGTTGGCGCCTGAAAAGTGATCCGTTGAACGGTGGTTTTCTCTTTGCGAGCAGGGTGCGACCGGGAAATCTGGCACCGTGCTTGCAGTAAGGGTCATCCCCTGTCTTGATATCAAGGACGGCCGCGTCGTCAAAGGCGTCAACTTCGTCGATCTGCGCGACGCAGGCGATCCCGTTGAGAACGCCATCTTCTACGCCGAGCAGGGAGCCGATGAGCTCACCTTCCTCGACATTACGGCCAGCTCTGATCGGCGCGATATCGTAAGGCATCTTGTCGAAGAGGTCGCCGACCATATCTTCATTCCTTTTGCCGTAGGCGGCGGCATTCGCACCGTTAGCGACGTCGAGAACCTGCTTCTGGCCGGCGCCGATAAGGTGTCGATCAATACGGCTGCATTTGAGAATCCGGCGGTGCTTTCTGAGTCGGCGGCGCGTTTCGGTTCGCAGTGCATCGTCTGCGCGATCGATGCTCGCTGGAACGGCCAGATGTTCGAGGTCTTCTTGCATGGCGGACGCACGGCAACGGGGCGTTCGGCCGTTGACTGGGCGCGTGAGGCCGCCGATCGCGGAGCGGGCGAGATATTGCTCACAAGCATGGATCGCGACGGCACGCGCGACGGCTATGATCTGCCGTTGACGCAGGCCATCGTGAAAAGCGTCTCTGTTCCCGTCATCGCCTCGGGTGGCGCAGGCAATCCCGATCATCTTGTCGAGGCCTGCCTTACGGGCGGCGCTCAGGCTGCCCTTGCCGCGTCGATCTTTCACTTCAGGCAGTATTCGATCGCCGAAGTTAAGGAGAAGATGCAAGAGGCGGGCCTTCCCGTGCGCTGGAACTTCTCGCGTGACGGCCTGGAATATCTCTATCATCTTGAAAAAGGAAATTAAGCAATGTCCGATCTGGAATTCCTGCATGAACTGGAGAATCTGCTGAAAAGCAGAAAGGCGGAGTTGCCCGAGAACTCCTACACGGCAAAGCTCTTTCGCGAAGGCGAAGACCGCTATTTAAAGAAGATCGTCGAAGAGGCCGGTGAAACCGTTCTTGCGGCGAAGAACCATGATCGGGCCGAGATCCTCTATGAGACGGCCGATCTGATCTTTCATACAATGGTGATGCTTGTTGATCGCGGCATCGCCGTCGACGACCTCATCGTCGAGCTGAAGCGCCGTCACGGCAAATAACGGGGAAGAGAAGCGGCGCCGTAACGGATTTTCTCTTCGAACGAGGTATACTATGAAACTTGCATCGGAACGTGATTTTTTAAACGGCTCGAAGATCGGCGGCAACCATCCGTTCTTTCTTATCGCCGGGCCATGCGTTATAGAGAGCCGCGACATGCTTGCCCGCGTCTGCGAGCGCATGAAAACCGTCTGCGACGAATTAGGCGTCTTCTACGTCTTCAAATCGAGCTTCGATAAGGCGAACCGTTCGTCCGGTGACAGCCCTCGCGGGCCGGGGCTTGACGAAGGCCTGAAGCATCTCGAATTTATCAAGAAAGAATTCGGAGTTCCTGTGTTAACCGACGTGCATGAGGCGCATCAGGCCGCCGCCGTCTCCGAGGTCTGCGATATATTGCAGATCCCGGCTTTTCTCTGCCGCCAGTCCGACCTGATCCAGGCCTGCGCCGATACGGGACGCTTTGTGAACGTGAAAAAAGGACAATTCATGGCGCCGTGGGATGCGCCTTCAATCGTCGCCAAAGTTAAAGAACGCGGTAACGATCGCGTGCTCATCACCGAACGCGGGGTCAGCTTCGGCTATAACAACCTGGTCTTTGATCCGCGCTCACCTGCTATCATGCATGAGTCCGACATCGCCGTCGTTTTCGATGGAACGCACAGCACGCAGCTTCCTGGCGGCGGTAAACAGAGCGGCGGCAATCGCGAGATGGCGCCCGTGCTCATGCGAGCGGCCGTGGCCGTCGGTATCGAAGGCCTTTTTATGGAAGTGCATCCGGAGCCTGAGAAGGCCTGGTCCGATTCGGCGACGCAGTACTGGCTTGATCGCAGCCCCGATGTGCTTCGCGACCTATACCGGTTGGATCGCCTTGTAAAAGGAGCCTGAGAGGCCGGTGAGACTTGCCTTTTTCATGTCGCTTCTTGCCGTACTGGCGGGCTGCAATCCCGAGGCCGATCTTCTAAAAGAGACGACGAGGGAGCCTAACGCCACGCTGCGATTCGCAAACTTCAGGCGAACGCTCTACCGCGGCACGGGCGGCATGAAATGGGATCTGCGCGCCCAGGAGGCCTTCATCTATCAGAAAGAGGATGAGGTGGACCGCATCGTCGTTTATGGTTTCGAGCTCGATCAGGCCGACGGAACCGATCCGCTTTTTATTTCGGCCGATCGCGGCGAACTCAACCAGAAGACCGGAACGCTTGTCGTCGAGGGCAACATCGTTCTTCGCGATAAAGAAGGCACGATTCAGTCGCAGAGATTAACCTATAACACCGAGAAGAAGATCGCCGATTCAAAGGATCCCGTAACCGTGAACCGCAAGGGCCTGCATACGGTCTGCAATGCCGGCATCTTCTTCGAAAGAGCAAGCGACCGTCTGATCTGCCGCTCGCCTCGCGGAACGGTGGAGTCGCTCCCCTCGAATAACCCTCGCAAACCCGCACAGCCTTCGTCGGAGGATATCTTCCAGTGAGCGCTTTGCGGTTTATGATCACCCTGTTTGTTGTGGTGGCGTCTCTCAGCTGTCGGTCGCTTCCTTACCAGGAAATCTTACCGTGGTCGGGCGAGCGCACCGTCCAGGAAGTCGGTCCCGATAAGCCGCTTCCACAGCCTGTGATGACGGATAACTCGGCGACTGAGCGACGCAAAAGCGTGCCGACGCAGTTCTACGCCGCGGAGCTTGTGCGTGAGCCCGTCGTCATCGACGGCAAGCCCGGATTCCGCATGATCCTGCGAGGCGACGCTACGATCGTACATGATGATACGACTCTTAAGGCTCCGCTCATCTATCTTGATCCGGGTAACGAAGGGCGACTTGTTGGCGGTGTGACGATCACCGATCGCGAGCAGGGCCTGACCCTTCGCGCCGCCAGCGGAACCTACAGCCGGGCGAAGGAGTTTGTGAGTATCGAAGGATTGCCGCGTATCGAGATCCGTCAGGGCGACGGAAAGCCTGTTATCGTTACGACGAATCTGCTCAAGCGCGATCTTGCCGAGAAAAAGAGCTATCTGGACGGCGACGTGCGCATGCATGGCGAGAGATGGTCGTTGCTTGCCGATCGCGGCGTGCTCTCGGACGATACGGGAGTCATGCTTTTTGAAAAAGAGCCCGTTCTTATCGGCCGCGATATTTACATGAGCGGCGGCAACATCGAGTATCTGACCAAAGAGAAGAAGGTCGTCCTGAAAGACCGGCCCTTCGCCCGCCTGATCATGGTCGAACGCACTGAGGTGAAGTCTGCTGTGCAGGAATCATGGCAGAAATCATTACGACCGGAAACCCAGGCCTATTTAAAGACGCTGCCTCCGGGAACAGATCCAAAAACGCTGCCGCCCGAGATCCAGGAGGAGCTGCGTCGCGCCTCAGAAGAGGCGCAGAGGCAGGAACAGCAGAAGAAAGAACAGGCGAATCCCTCCACAGACACCGGTGCCGATCAAGCTACATCCACGCAGGAGCGCCGCGTCCCCTTTGATCTCTCTGCCGGCCGAATCGAATACCGCTTCGACGAAAAGGGCGAGGCGCATCTGCTCGGCGGGGTAAAGATTACATCCGAGACGCGATCGTTATACGGCGAGCAGTTCAGGCTTTCGGGAGCGGGGCTTTCAATAATAGAGGCGGATCGCGGCGTTAAGCTGATCGATCGCAAAGAGAAGATGCAGATCAACGCCCGCCTCATGCGCTATGATACAAAGAAACGATGGCTCTGGCTTTCCGGATCGCCTGTCGTAGAGCTTCAGGAGAAGAACGGACCCGGTATCAGGGCCCGGCTTGAGGCTGCCGTTATCGAAAGAGACATGGAAAAAGAGATCACGCTTGCGCGCGGCAACGTTCATCTGAAACGAAAGGCCGAAGAGGCAATCGCCGAGATCGCTGTCTTTCGCGAGAAAGAACAGAAGATGGATCTGACGGGCCGGCCCTTTCTTCTGCGCGGCGGCGTCTGGGTGCGCTGTAAGAAGATTCAGATGCTCTCAAATCCCGACCGCGTAATTTTTGAAGAAGACCTTTCCGGTGGAGTACGATGATGGCGAGAAAACCCGCAGCAAAGCACGTCACCCATATTCCGCCGAATGCCAAGCTCTATCAGATGCAGAATCTCGTTAAGCGATACGGCAAGCGAACGGTCGTCGACGGAGTTTCGTTTGAGATACGGCAGGGCGAGATCGTCGGCCTTCTTGGCCCGAACGGAGCCGGCAAGACGACCTCTTTCTATATGTCGGTCGGTCTCGTGCAGCCCGATTCCGGCAAGGTCTTTATTGACGGCAAAGACGTCACCGACCAGCCCATGTATAAGAGGGCGCGCGAAGGCATCGGCTATCTCGCACAGGAGGCTTCGGTCTTTCGCAAGCTGAGCGTGCGCGAGAACGTTGAAGCGGTGCTTGAGATGCACACGAAAGATCGCGATTATATCAGACAGAAGGCCGACGAGCTGATCGAAGAGCTGCATCTGACGAAGGTGCAGGACCAGGCGGGTTATACCTTATCGGGCGGAGAGCGCCGTCGGTGCGAGATCGCTCGCGCCCTTGCCACCGGCCCCGACTTTATTCTGCTTGATGAACCGTTTGCCGGCGTCGATCCGATCGCCGTGCGCGACATCCAGCAGCTCATCGCTCATCTGCGCGAGCGCGGCCTCGGTATCCTCATCACCGACCATAACGTGCGCGAAACGCTGAAAATCACGGATCGCGCCTATATTATGTATTCGGGCACCATCCTTAAAGCGGGCACGGCCGAGGAGCTTGTCGCCGATGAACGCATCAGACAGGTGTACCTCGGAGACGACTTCTCTCTCTAACGTTCGTATCTTATGAAGCAGCGACTCGTACAGAAACAGGTTCAGAAGCTCGTGATGACGCAGGACCTGCGTCAGTCGATCGAGCTTTTACAGTATTCGTCCCTCGAACTGAAAGATCGCATCGAACAGGAGATGATCGAGAATCCGTTTCTCGAACTCGCCGAGGCCGATGTGAACGCCGAGCGGCCGGCGCGCGAAGAGGCGGACTATGCAGGGGAGGCAAGCCATTATGACGACGCCTCTGATTACTCGGGCATGCCCGACCGCGAGGCCTCGGATCGCAAGCAGCAGGCTATAGAGAATACGGCGGCGATGGCGCCCGGACTGGCCGCACATCTTCTCGAACAGATCCATTTAACCGATCTGAGCGACGAAGAGCAGAGCGTCGCCGAGGTGCTGCTCTCGGCGCTGGACGGTCAGGGGCTGTTAACCGAAGACCCCGCAGTCCTGCTGCAGGAGAGCGGATTCGATTCTCGTCATGCCGAAAAGGTGCAGCGTGTGATCGCCTCGCTGGATCCGCCCGGTTGCGCCGCCCGTTCGGTGCAGCAATCATTGATCTTTCAGGCCGAACTGCATCCTGAAAAACGCGTCGCTGCCGATGCCATCCTGCTTCTTCGTGATTTTCTGCCCGAGCTCGAAGACGGGGACCGACAGCTCATCATCGACCGTTCCGGCCTTTCCGCCGAAAGAGTGGAGAAGGCCATCGAGCTGATTCGATCTCTGGAGCCGGTACCGGCCCGGCATTTCAGCCAGCAGACCGTCGAGTACGTCGTGCCCGACGTCATCGTCATGGAGATCGACGGCATGCCGAAAGTATTCCCGAACGATTCCTGGATTCCCGATCTGCGTATCAACGAAGACTATGCGCGCATCCTTGAAGCCGAGGCCTTTCGCACCATGAAGACGGAGGATAAGGACTATCTGAAAAACCGCATGCATTCGGCCTCGTTCCTGATTCGCGGTCTCAAACAGAGGAGACGGACGCTGCTGCGAACGATGAACGCCATCGTCGGATTTCAGGAGGAGTTCTTTCGCCGCGGGCCGGGCCATCTGAAGCCGCTGAACCTGCGTATGGTCGCCGAGGAACTGAGTCTGCACGAATCGACGGTGTCGCGCATCACCTCGAATAAATACGTGCAGACGCGCTGGGGCGTTTTTGAACTGAAATACTTCTTTGCCCGAGGCCTCAAGAAGCTCGACGGAGTGGAAAGCGAATCTTCAACGAGCATCCAGGATCGCATCCGCATTCTCATCGAATCGGAGTCCGAGCCGCTCTCAGACCAGGCCATCGCCAACATATTAAAAAAGGAAGGCATCCGAATCGCCCGGCGCACGGTGGCAAAATACCGGGGAATTCTCGGGATTCCGGTTGCCGAATCAAGGCGCAGCCATAAAAAGGAATGACTCACAGCACTTTCAGGAATTACTGGAAGTGCTCCGGCCTGCGGGCCGACAATTAGAAGCCAGAAGAGGATCAGCATGGATATTACCTTTCACTTTCATAATATCGAGTCGTCCGAAGGACTGAAAGACGCAGCGCGCAAGGTCATAGATAAGCTCTCTCCTCAGTTCAGCCGTCTCATCGGTGCGACGGTTCGCTTCAAAGTGGAAAAGGTGAATCAGATCGTTGAAATCACTATGAACGGAGATGGCGGTGTGTTCGTTGCCGAAGATAAGACCACCGATATGTATGCCTCTCTTGACCTCGTTGAAAAGAAACTCGAGCGTCAGATCAAGAAGCATAAAGGCAAGCAGCACGCACATCACGCCCGTCACGGATGAGCTCTGAAACCGGAGTAGCCGTACGTGAGCTTATCGGTCGTCCGGAACTCCGGCTCACACTGGCAGCCGGGGCCGATGGACTCGATCGACGTCTCACCTGTATTGATGTAAACCGGCCCGGCCTTGCCCTGGCCGGTTTTTATCGCGATTTCGCCGAAGAACGCATTCAGGTGATCGGCAAGGGCGAATACGCCTATATCTCGGATTGCAAGATACCGCAACAGCTTCAGATGGGAGTGGGCTTTCTCAGCTTCGCCATCCCTGCCGTCGTATTTACGCATGGAAATGTACCGCCGCCCTGTTTCGTAGAAACTTCGGATCATACGGGCATTCCGCTTCTCAGCACTTCGCTTACGACGCATGATTTTCTCGTTCATTATACTCGTTTTATTACCGAAGCCCTTGCCGAATCGACGAAGCTGCACGGCGTTCTTCTCGACGTCTACGGAGTCGGCATTCTGCTCCAGGGCTCAAGCGGCATCGGCAAATCAGAGACGGCGCTCGAACTGATCGAGCGCGGTCATCGTCTTGTCGCCGACGATATGGTCGAGCTGCGCTGTCTGGCCGACAGCTATCTGATGGGTTATACAAGCTCCATCATCGAGCATAATATGGAGCTGCGCGGCATCGGCATCATCGACGTAAAAGAGCTTTTCGGCGCCGGAGCGGTGCGCCGGGAGATCCGCCTTGATATGGTGATTCAGCTCGAAGAGTGGGATGTCAGTCGCGAATACGAGCGACTCGGCCTTGAAGATCGCACGACGCAGATTCTCGGCGTTGACGTTCCGCACATTATACTTCCCGTGCGTCCGGGGCGCAATATTCCCATTCTGATCGAAACGGCGGCCATGAACCATCGTCTGAAGTCGATGGGCATCCATGCCGGCCGCAATCTTTCGGAACGCATACAGAGAGAGATCCAGCGCAAGCAAGAAGGCGATAAAGCGGCACGCAGGTTCGATTCGGCCCCGGCTGAGCGGAGCGTCGACGTTACGGTGGATTCTAAGGCGTCGGACGCTGACGTCGATGAAGCTCAGCCCGAGAAACCGAAACGCCCTCTGCCGAAATCGCGTCCCCTGAGCCCGCCGGTTTAGTCATGAAAGAAAAGACGATCGTAATTCAGATGGAGCAGGGAATGCATGCCAGACCTGCCTCGGTTTTCGTTCGCGAAGCCGGACGTTTCGCGTCTGAGGTTCAGTTAACGGCCGACGGAGTGACGGTGAACGGAAAGAGCATCATGGGTATTCTCATGCTGGCGCTCGGACCGGGAACGCACGTGCATCTGAAAATCGAAGGCGCCGACGAAGATGAGGCGCTTGAAATCCTGTCGGGAGTGCTGAGCGGCAATGCCGAGTGAGGCTCCGAAGGCGGATCGCTGGGAAAAGGAAGAGTCGCGGATTCTTCTGCGCGACATCTTTTACGTTATACTCGTTCTGTGGGTCAGCGTCTTTGTCGCAGAAAGCTTCTTTCTTAACGAACAGTCGACGCCTTTTGATCGCATCTTCGGCTATATCGTCGTTTTCATCCCTCTGGGCACGCTTAACTTTTTTCTTCATTATCTGTACCGCAACCGGCGCATCAAGCGCACGGGCAAGCTGCGATCGAGTTTGCGCTATCGTTTGATTCTCGCCTTTCTGATCGTATCGATTATCCCGTCTCTGCCGATCTTTCTTCTGACCTCGGGCCGGGTGGAGTCCGTCATCGGCGTTTTCTTCGATCTGGATTTTCGCGGAGCCATGGATTCGGCCGAGCATATGATGGCGGACTGGGAGAAAGAGGCCTCGACTCTTTTTTATAACAGCGTCAGGCAGCGGCGTGCCGCCGTCCTGGCTACGTTCTTGAAGGACTCTCAGGGCAAATTTGAACCGGCGCTTTTCGACGGGCTGATTCAGGAAAGATACGATGCCGTCTATCTTGTGGAGCGTAATTCTCCCGTTTTGCTGTACGGACCTTCTTTGAAAACGAGCGATCTGGTACAGGAGCTCGTTCAGAGCGGACCATCCGGCGACGGCTACGGCCTCGTCACGGTCGATCTGCGTCGCTACGCCTTCGTTTCGTTAACCGTTCGTCCGGAACTGCAGATTATGCTTGTGAAAAGGCTCTACCCGGCTCGATCGGCCGACGAGATGAAATACAGACAGGTGAACCGTCTGTTAAACGTCGACGAAGCCCGGTGGGAGAAGGTCATCCCCTACAGCTTGCGTCTCAGCCTTGCCATCCTCTATCTCGGTATGATCATCGCCGATATCATCGTCGCCATCGTCATTGCCCGGCAGATCTCGCATCCTATCGTCTCGCTTGCGGCGGCGACGCGTGCCGTAACGGAGGGCAAGCTTGATACGCGCATCGATCTGCGCGCCGAAGGCGAGATAGGCATCCTTATCGAGTCGTTTAACAGCATGACCGAAGAGCTGCAAACCCTGCGCAGCCGCCTGCTGCACAGCCTGCGCGTCGGCGCCTGGCAGGAGGTGGCCCGCCGTCTGGCGCATGAGATCAAGAATCCGCTTACGCCGATTCAGCTTTCTTCGGAGCGCATGCTACGAAAGCTGGACCGAGGCAATCGTGAAGACCTTGACGACGTCGTCCGCACCGGAGCAAACACGATTATCGAACAGGTGAACGTTCTCAAGCATCTGCTTGAAGAGTTCTCGAACTTCGCCCGACTTCCTTCTCCGCGGCCCGAGCTCGTTCAGATCGGCCCTCTGATTCAGGAATCGGCCGAGCTCTTTCGTAATATTCCCGGCGTCGATATCGAGGTCCGGGTCATGGATAATCTTCCCGATATCTGGATTGATAAGACGCTTTTTATAGGCATGATGAATAATCTCGTGAAAAATGGGATTGAAGCCGTGTACGAGAGGTTTCCCGATGGTCAGGAGCTTCCGCAGAAAGAGGGACGGATCGTCATATCGGCCGTGTTGCATCGCCAGGCCGGGCGTCGGTTCGTCCTTTTGAAAGTGGAGGATAACGGACCTGGCATTCCCGAAGAGATGCGCGACAGCATCTTTGAGCCATATTTCTCGACAAAAGGGGAGCACGGGAACGGTCTCGGCCTGGCCCTCGTAGAGCGGGCCGTGCTCGAACACAATGCGCGCATCTACGTGAGCCGCTCGTCTATGGGTGGAGCGGAATTCCGTATTTTATTTCCTGAAGGAAAGGCCTGATGAAAGTTTATGTAATCGATGACGATCGTTCGATCCGCACGTCTCTGAAAGAGATCCTTGAAGACGAGGATTTTGTCGTCGAGCAGTTCGCCACGGGCAAAAGCGCCGTGAAGGCTCTTGAGAAAGAGCGACCGGCGTTGATCCTGCTTGATCTGTGGTTAGGCAAAGAAGACGGGCTCGAAGTTCTGGATGAGATCCGGCGCATATATCCTGCGTTGCCTGTTCTGATGATTTCGGGCCACGGAACCATCGAGCAGGCCGTTGCGGCGACAAAAAAAGGGGCGGTCGACTTTCTTGAAAAGCCGCTTTCCATTCAGTCCATCCTCGATAAGATCCATGCCGTTTTGCACGTCGAGCCTAACGTAGCTAAGAAGAAAGAAGTACAGCTCGACTTTGACGAGATCATCGGCGACTCCGAGCAGATCCTGCGAGTGAAACAGGCCATCGCCCAGGCAGCGCGCACAAACGCCCGCGTTTTTATCTTCGGCGAGAACGGGACGGGCAAGGAACTCGTCGCCCGCGCCATCTTTCGCAATTCTTCGAGGTCGGATAAGCCGTTCGTCGATCTGAACTGCGCCGCCATCCCCGCCGAGCTTATCGAATCGGAGCTTTTCGGCCACGAAAAAGGCGCCTTCACCGGAGCGGCCGATCGTCGTATCGGCAAGTTCGAGCAGGCCGACGAAGGCACGCTCTTTCTCGATGAGATCTGCGATATGGCGATGACGATGCAGGCCAAGGTTCTGCGCGTACTCGAAGAGCAACGCTTTCAGCGCGTCGGCGGCAACGAATCGATATCGGTCGATGTGCGCGTGATCGCAGCCACAAACATTGATCCGCAGCAGGCCATTCGCGACGGTCGTTTTCGCGAAGACCTCTACTACCGCCTGAACGTGATTCCGATTAATATGCCGGCTCTTCGGGAGCGCATGGGCGATATACCGCTTCTGCTCGATCATTTCTTGCGTCAGGCGGTGAAGGCGAACGGCCTGCCGGCAAAGGTGTTCACGCCCGGCGCCATCGACCTGCTTGCTCGTTACGAATGGCCTGGCAACGTGCGCGAGCTGAAAAACGTCGTCGAGCGCCTGGCCATCCTTTCAGAGGGAGAGCAGATCGACGTTAACCAGGTCGCCGATTCACTTTTCAGGCCCGATCAGGACGATCAATTCCCGGGGCTTGACCTGCGTTCGGCGCGCCGGGATTTCGAGAAGAAGTACATCATGCAGGCGTTGAAGCAGTTCGAGAAGAACATCAGTCGGACGGCTCGCTTTCTTGGCATGGAGCGCACGCATCTTCATCGTAAGCTGAAGACGCTGAAGATCAACCTGGATGAGCTGTGATGTCGTTGCGCGAACATCTGAAACGTGTCGTTAGCGATTTAACCGTCGCCCTCGAGGACTTGAAACAGAATCCGGCGACGCAGATCTTGATCGACGGCCCGCCGGCGCTGATCTACACGCCCGATCTGACGCCTCGCACGGCCGTCGTGACCGACGCCGTGCAAACGCAGGTAGAGAAACCGGCCGCTCCTGTTATACAGATCCGCAAGGATCTGCCGGCCAATATGAGCTGTCAGCTCTGTCCCGACCGTATTTACGCGGTGCGTCGCTACCTGATCCGCGGTAACCTGCCCGCCCTTGTGCTGCGTTACAACTATCCGATCGACGAGCGGGCGGCGGCGTTACCCGACCGCAGCGATCGCAGTCGATTCCCCACACCCGAAGAGGAAGAGCTCTTTTCGCGCATGCTTGGCGCCGCCGATCTGACGATTGAAGATCCTTATTATCAAGAGTTTCCGGCCTGTCATTTTGATCCGCGCAGTCTACCCGAGGAGTGGAACCGACGTACGGAAAACTGCCTGAAGCATCTGCGCGAAACCGTCGAACGAGAGAACATCCGCTTTCTTCTTGTAACGGGAGCGGCCGCCGTTCTTCTATTCGGGGATCGGGCTAAGGCACTTGCCGAATCGTCGAAGATCGTAGACTTTCCTGTTACAGAGAGCCTGACGCTGCCCTGTCTGGTCGTACGTTCGCCGGCCGCTCTGATCGCCATGGAGCGACAGCGTCTTAAAGCAGAGCAGGCTCTGGAACGATTTGCAGATCAGGCACAGCTCTATCAGGTGCTGAAGTCGAAGCCCGCCGAGTATCGCTCTCGCATGGAAGAGATGGTAAAGGCTCTGCCCGAGCAGGCAGCAGGTGCGGAGCGCGTCATCGCAAACGTGAAGCTGAAGTCGGCCTCTTCCATTAAAGAGAAAGGGAAGGGCGATGCAAACGAAGAGCGCTTTCGCGCGGCTGGCCGCGAAGGCGATGCGCTTCTCTGGAAGCTGCTTGTGCTTCGCGAGTCGGAGCTTCGCGTGAAAAAGCAGATCGTCGAATCCCTGAAAACCATGAAAGCTCGACTGTGATTCGAGCCCGGAGCGTTCCCTGTTTCACCGCTATATCGACGTTCTTCTGCCGTATCCTCTGGATCAGAGCTTAACGTATCTGCTTCCTGAAGGCCTTGAGGTTGACGCAGGCTGGATGGTGGAGGTTCCGCTGCAGAACCGCACCGAACGCGCCGTCGTCGTCGAACGTCATTCCCATCCGCCCGATGTTCATATCAAAGAGATGGCCACTCCCGTATTCGAAGGCCCCATTGTCAGCGAGACGCAAATCGAGCTTGCCCGATGGATGGCCGAGCACTACCTCTGTGCTCCGGGCGAGGCGCTTTTCAAGATGTTTCCTTCGCCGCATCGTCTGAGCAAGAAGGGGAAGTCTGACCTTGTCTCACCTGAACGACCGACATCCCCGGCAGAGAGCCTGATTCTGAACGACGAACAGTCAGGCGTATTCTCGCTGCTCTGCGACGAGCTTGATGCGGGCAGGCATTCCGTGCATTTATTGCACGGAATCACCGGATCAGGAAAAACAGAGATCTATATTCGCGCACTGCAGCATGCGCTCGATATCAAGAGATCGGGCATATTGCTTGTGCCCGAGATATCGTTAACCGTTCAGACGATCAACCGTCTGCAGAGCACGTTTGGTAACGAACTGGCGCTTCTGCATTCGGGCCGTCGTCCGAAAGAGCGTTTTGCGGAGTATATGGACGTACTTGCCGGTCGCCGTCGCATCGTCGTCGGTACCCGATCGGCGGTGTTTGCGCCCGTCAGCCGGCCGGGCATCATCATACTCGACGAAGAGCATGACGCCTCGTATCGCGAGCACAGCACTCCTCGGTACGATGCGCGACAGATCGCCCGCCGTCGCTGCGAGACGGAATCGTCCGTACTTCTTCTCGGCTCGGCCACCCCTCGCGTAGAGATGCGTTATGCGGCCGAGCGTTTTGACGTGCGGCGGAATCCCGAAAGCAAGGCGCGCTTCTTCTATCATCGCCTGACGGAGCGGGCTCGAGGCGCTCTGCCCGACGTGCAGATCATCGAGCAGCAGGGCGACGCCGATATCAGCCGAACCCTTCTTCTTGAGATCGAGAAGAATTTCGAGAGCGGCAGGCAGACCGTACTGCTCCTGAACAGACGGGGCTACCAGCCGTATATCCAGTGCCGCACCTGCAAATCCGTCGTCGAATGTCCGCGCTGCTCGGTGGGGTTAACCGCTCACCGTGACGGTCGCCTCCTCTGTCATCAATGCGGATGGACGGAGCGCGAGATGAGGCAGTGTCGCAGCTGCGGCGGGCCGTTAAAGAAACAGGGCACCGCCGTTCAGAAGGTGGAGGAGTATCTGCTGACACGCTTTCCGTCGATGCGTATCGAACGCCTCGATACCGATGCAGCGGCGAAGATCGACGTCGAAGACGTCTTATCGCGCTTTTTACATGGCGAGATCGATCTGCTTACCGGAACGCAGATGATTGCAAAGGGCCTTGATTCGCCCGGCGTCACGCTTGTCGGCGTCCTGCAGGCCGACCGTGGCCTGGCCCTTCCCGATTTTCGAGCTCAGGAGCGCGTCTTCTCGCTTCTCATGCAGGTTGCCGGACGGGCAGGCCGGGGCGAAGAGGCCGGGCGTGTATTCTTTGAGGCCCTGAACACGGAGCATCCGGTGCTGTTGCTTGCCAGGGAACAGAACTACGATCGCTTCTTTGCAGAAGAGATCGCCGAGAGACGCGAGAGCGGTTATCCGCCGTTTAAAAGGCTGATCCGCATCTTGATTCGTTCGCGTGAAGAGGCCGTAGCCGTGAAGCGCATCGAAGAGCTGGCGAGCCTTCTTACGACGGAGCTTTCTGATAAAGACGAGCTTCTTGGCCCGGCTCCGGCGCCGTTAACAAAGCTGCATAACAATTATCGCTATCATCTGATCCTGAAAACGACGGCGCCCGATCGTCTGCGCGGCGTTCTGAAGGAGCGTCTGCCCGCCTTTAAGGCACGTCTCGGCGAAAAGGCCTTCGTCGAACTGGAGTTTGATCCGCTTGATATGCTATAGGAACGGCGAGTGGTGGTTGAGTTCACTCCATATTAAGCAATCGCCTTGCATGTAATACAGAGAGTATCACCAAGCGGTCAGGCTTGATTTCGTAAATGATGCGGTAGGAGTACGCGAAGATCTCCCGTACCGATTCTGTTTCGAGTTCAGGTACGATTCTTCCGATTTGCGGAAATTCATCGAGAATTCCCGTCTTTTCGATAATTTCTTCAATGACCATCTGAGCATAGGCATGTGAATCGCGGGCAATAAAGTCATGAATTTCTCGCAGATCTGACCGTGCAGGGCCGGACCACACTACCATGATTTCATTTCTTGGCGGACTTCCTGTTCGGTCAGGACGTCCCCTTCTTGAACGGCTGTTTGAGCTCGTCGTACCTTTTCAATGACATATAGCTGATAGACGATATCTTCAAGTGTTGCCGTCTCTGGCATTTTGGAAAGCATGTCAATTGCCTTCTTCTTCAGCGATTCCATAAGCAAAGGATGGGCATCTCTTCCAGATCATCAAGTTTTTTTTACGGTTTCGGCTTGGTACGCAGGTCGATGTGCTGACTACATCTTCTTCTTATCTGAGTGCCCGAGATCCTTCTCGGGCGCGATCTGATCCCGGACGAGCTGCTTGAGCTCGGTGATCTCAGGAAACCGACCCTGTTCTTTGCGTGACCAGATCAGGGCGTCATTGGCATGCACCTCGAAGATGCCGCCTGTTCCGGGAATCAGTGTGAGTTCAGAGAGTTCCTGCTCGAAGGTTGTGAGCAGCTCCTGAGCCATCCACGCCGCTCGAAGCAGCCAGCGGCATTGGGTGCAATATCTAATCGTTACGCGGTTTGTCATGGTAGTGCTCTTATTTTATCTTGTAGATTGCTTTGAAAGTGCTGTTTCAAGCGATATTTAACTGATGAAAGTACGACCATATTTGTTAAGATGGCTGCCATCGACGTGACAATCGTGAAGACAATCGATAGAATCAAGAGGGTTCCAAAGATGGGCGGCAGGAAAACGCAGGGAAAAATCATGAAGAGTATGGCGAGCCGGAATCTAATATCGAGCAGCCATGAAGCAACGAAGGCCTGAAGCGTCGGATACTCTCTGGATTTAAGATGAAGGGCTCTCTCTATTGACGTTTCCAGGGAGAAACCTCGGATCTGATTCATCACCTCCTTAACTGAATTTTTCCAGAGCAGGCGAGAATACGTTATGGCATGATAGACGGGAATCAAGATCGAGACAATACTGAAGAGCATTACAATAGAAGGTCCTATCCACTGATTTACGAAGAATAGAACGGCCAGGTAGTTGGAGAAAAAGGAGACTACGAGAGTGGCCCAGCGGTGCCTCTGAGGCAGTATCAGAACGAGAGCTACGGCCGCACTTATGAAGATTCCGACGAAGATGATCGATTCTGGATAGAGAGAGAATGGGAAATCAAGAGGAAGATACAGGATTAACGGAAGCATTCCCATGAAAGCCGTCAGTCCTGCTCCGGCAACTATCTGCTGCAATTCAGATGGTTCAAATCTCATGGCTGAATGAACTCAATGATGTGATTCGAGGAACCGGATCAGGCTTGCTCGCCTTCCATGATCGATAAAATATTAGAAATAGATTTCGGTTACACCACATCATTGATTTGCCGATATCCCATCTCTGTCCACCATCTCTGCCGTAGACCGAAGAAATTCGACGAGCGCCTGTAGGGCCTTATTCTCAGGATTTGCAAAGAATAGATTTGCGGCAAAAGGCATCGATTCAAAGGATAGTGTATAGATCGTCCCATCCAGTGTTAGATGCCAATCCTGAGTCCCCCATGGGAGGGCCGAAAGATCGCTTGTGGGGAGATCAGCATTTTCAGGGTTATCCAGATATTTAAGCAGTCGAACCGTACTATCGTTACGGTCTACATGACTCAGAATGATTCTCCGTTCGGGCCAGTGAATAGCTTCCCCTTTTCTGTCTTTTCCTGTCGCAATACTGAGAAGATAGATCGGATCTGAAAAAGAGGGCTGAAGCGTTGCTACCCATGCGGTTGTAATTTCAAATTCACCGCTTTTCCAGCCGCGGTCATCCCTGAGTATTATGCGTCCTATAGAAAAATCAGGCAGCCCGAAGCATTGAGCTATCCTGTCGGCGACCGAGTACGTCGTTTCGAATATTCTGCTGTATCTTCTCATGTATCATTCTTCAGTCTGTGGAGAGCCTGCTGCCGCCTCTCAAGAATACACTTCCTCAAAATATTCCCGATCCAGAATCCTCTGCGCGAGAATCCGAAGTAAGACCTGACTCAGCGTCAGGCCATCGCTTTCCGGTATCGGAACCAGCTCGCAATCGCCATGCGACATGAAGAGCAGGGCGGGTTCTCCGGTCGTAGCCTTCTTTAATGGATCATAGAGAATCCAGTTTTGACCGAACTGCAGCGGGCAGACGATGGACGAAGCGGCGATGTCGGCCTCTTCGAGCCTTTCCAGATATTCTTCGTTGTCGCCCTCTTCGACGGCCTCCCATTCCCAGTTACCCGATTCGATTGTTCCGTCGTCGCTCAGGCCGAGGAAGCCGATCACCCCGCCGCCCAGGTCTGCGTAATAGATGCCGTTGTGGCTCTTTGCGAGAGCGACAAAGCCGGCCGGAACATCAGCGGCTACGGACCCTGTAAACGGTGGCGGGCAGATGAGCTCTGCCATCTCATCGTCGAGGTCGACGATGCTCAGCTCACAGCGGACCGCGCCCGAGTCGTCTTTCTCTAAGGATTGAACCGTTTTAGAAAGGTCATCGAGAATGCTCTGATCCTCTTCTGTTTTTACAAGAAACGAGAAGTGCTCTTTGAATTGAGTGATGCTGCCCATGGTTGTTGCTCCGTGGCAATCCAGATCGGCGCGCCGGAGTTGGCAAGAATTTTTGTGAATTGTTTTCCTTCTGTGTCGGGCAGGCCGCTTCCTGCTGGCAGCGTTTCACTGCTCGCATTGCGCGGGCATTTTCAGGTATTCACTGATGGCCACGGTTTTGATGGTTTTCTCGACCCGGCCGTCCTTCCAGATTGCATGAGTGATCGATTTTTCGATGAGATTCAGTTCAATGCCTTCGCCATTCAGACGATGAGAATGCCGATAGCCGATGTAGTAGCTGCCGATGTCGGTGGCTACGGAAAATCCCTCAGGCCCGCCGTCCACATAGTGTCCGATCTGGAGATTTGATACCTCGTGGTATTCTACGCGGAAGCCATCAGGGCATACGTTGCCACGACATCCGATTCCCTGACTGTCAATGGAATCAAGGAACTCAGAAGTATCCTGGACCTCGCGGCCCTCATAGTAGTATTCATGGCGCCAGCCACCACAATACGCATGGCCTTTCTCGAAAACGCGATTCATGAAAAGGCCATAGCCCGCAGGGCCGTTTCTCCATTGTCCGTAGTAGAAACTGCCTGTCTTCCTTTCAAACTTGATGGCATAGCGAATGTCGTTATCAGCGCAGATACCGAGAATCGCGTCGACACGATTTTCCAGGAAGCAGGCAGCTTGCAGCGGGTTGATTGCGATCAGAGCGACGATACTGATAAAGAAAACGGCCTTCACAGGCATTCAGACATCAGTAGCGGCGCTCCGGTTCGCCCTTTTTCGTTTGCAGACTCGTTCATCACCTGAAGCTAATCGGCAGGAACTTCGGCTGCGGTGCAGGCGTTATGCCACCGCCTCCACCTTCGGCTGCTTCAAGAGATACTCGAAGGCGGCCAGCGATGCCTTAGCCCCATCTCCAAGGGCGATGGCGATCTGCTTGTACGGCGTCGTTGTGGCGTCACCGGCGGCGAAGATGCCCGGCACCGACGTGCGTCCGTGCGTATCGACGACGATCTCGCCGAAACGATTGCGTTCGACAAGGCCGTCGACGAAGGCCGTATTCGGAATCAGGCCGATCTGCACAAAGATGCCGTCCAGAGGCAGATCGATCTCTTCGCCCGTCGTGCGATCCTTATATCGGATGCCCGTCACCTTCTCGGCATCGTGCAGAACCTCCGTTACCTGAGCGCTTACGAAAGACTCGATATTGGAAGTCTGCTCAAGCCTCTGAAGCAGGATCTTATCGGCGTTTAACCGATCGGTGAATTCGAAGACCTTCACCGATCTGACGATGCCGGCCAGGTCAAGAGCGGCCTCGACGCCTGAGTTGCCGCCGCCGATGACGGCCACATCCTTTCCTTTAAAGAAAGGCCCGTCGCAATGCGGACAGTAGGCGACTCCCTTGCCGAGAAAGTCCTTTTCGCCCGGTACGTTCAGTTCGCGCCATTTCGCTCCCGTTGCGAGTATTACGGTTCGCGAGCGGATGCGCTCCGACGTGTTGAGCACGATGGTTTTGTAGACGTCGCCGTTTTCGATATGATCGACGCGCAGATGTTCGCGGATGTCGATCTCATGCGCACGCAGAAGGTCGCCCAGCGACGCGGTCAGTTCGGGACCGGTCGTCTTCGCGATCGTGATCAGATTCTCGATGCCCATCGTATCTTTCACCTGGCCGCCGATGCGGTCGGCGATAACGGTGACGTCTAAACCTTTGCGGGCGCTGTAGACGGCGGCGGCCACGCCGGCCGGTCCACCGCCGACGATGGCGACGTCGTAGATACGATCCGATTCGCGAACGTCGATGTTATTAGCGTTCTTCTCGATCATGCGATCGATGATCTGGCCGGCGTCGATCTTTCCGTTTGCGAAGGGTTCGCCGTTCAAAAAGACGGCCGGAACGCCCTGCACGCCGTGTTTTTCGACGAACTCGGGAAAGAGCCCGCCGTCGATCATCTCATGCGTGATGCCCGGATTCACAAGAGCAAGAGAGTTTAGCGTCTGCACTACGTCGGGGCAGTTATGACAGGAAAGAGAGACGACGGTTTGAAAACGCATCTCGCTCTTGAATCCGCTCACAAGCTTCTGCACGCCTTCGTCAAGCCGGATCGGCGATCCGCCTGCCTGAAGCAGTGCAAGAACAAGCGAGCTGAATTCATGTCCGCCCGGAATACCGCTGAAGCGGATGCCCGTGGGTTTTCCTTCCGAGATTACGTCGAATGCGATAGGCGAGGCGCCGTCGTCCGTCTTTTCTGTCAGTTCAATCTTATCGCTTAACTCAGCGACCGCCGACAGCATCTGTTTCAGCTCATCGCGACTCTCATGCTGTCCTGTGTACATCTGCAACTGCACCGGCTTTTCGATGCGGGCGAAATACTGTCGCAGCTGTTCTTTCATTTCTTCATCAAACATGGCTAACCTCCGTTAAGAACCCGTCCGAAAACTCAAGAAGGGTTTCAGGACCGGTTTTATGTGGAAAGATGCGCTCTGCAGTGAAACACTGCAGAGCATAACTGTCAGATCTTTCCAACAAGATCCAGACCGGGTTTGAGGGTTTTTTCGCCCGGCTTCCATTTGGCGGGGCAGACCTCGCCGTCGTGGCTGGCAACATACTGGGCGGCGCGGATCTTACGAACCAGTTCTTCGGCAGAACGTCCGATAGGACCGTCGGTGATCTCGCAGATGCGGATGATGCCCTGCGGATCGGCCACGAATGTGCCGCGCTGAGCAAGTCCGTCCGCTTCGATCATGACGTCGAAGCCGCGTGTGATCGTTCCGGAGGCGTCTCCGAGCATCACATACTTGATTTTTTTGATCGTCTCGCTCGCATCGGCCCAGGCCTTGTGAACGAAATGGGTGTCTGTCGATACGGAGTAAACTTCTACTCCCATCTTCTGGAGTTCGGCATAGTAGTCGGCCAGGTCTCCGAGTTCCGTCGGGCAGACAAAGGTGAAGTCTGCCGGATAGAAAAAGAAGACGGACCACTTACCGATGGCGTCGGCATCCGATACCGGAATAAACTGGCCGTTTTGATAGGCCTGAGTTTTGAACTCGGGGATGCGCTTTCCAATCATTGACATAAGTATCCTCCTGTGCGCCGTTTCCCGGTCGCATGTGCCAAATGTATCATAGATCTGGAAATAGAGCAAATAAATTGGATCAATGATCGCATAGATAAAAACTATGTCGGATTTCTCAGGGGCGCGAGCATCGGATTTGCACTTGACCGGGCCGCGGATCTGCGCGATGCTTCTGCATGCTCCGACCCGAAGATATGGTTGTCCGTTCCCTTGGAACTCCGTCGTTTCCCACGCCTCTTCAGATTCCCCGTTTTATCGACGACGGGGCGCGCGTCGTCATCGACGTAGAATATGATTCTCTCGCGGCAAAGTTTGCCGGTAATGAGCCGGTGCTCACGCTTGAGAATGCCGGTCCGCGACGGCAGCTTTTCTTTAATCCGGCCGATACGACGGCGGCCATCGTCACATGCGGAGGCCTCTGTCCGGGGCTCAATAACGTTATCCAGGCGATCGTAAAGCAGCTGCATTTCCAGTACGGCATCAAGCGCATCCTTGGCATCCCCTATGGTTATGAAGGCCTGAATCCGGCGAAGGGGCATGTGATTGCCCCGCTGACGCTCGAACGTGTGCGCGGCATCGACAGGGTGGGCGGCACGATTCTCGGTTCGTCGCGAGGCAATCAAGACCCGGTCATCATGGTCGACACGCTGATCAGCCACGGCGTGAACATACTCTTTGCCGTCGGCGGCGACGGCACGCTTCGCGGAGCAAAGGCCATCGCCGACGAGATCGAGAAGCGTCGCCTGAATATCGCGGTCGTCGGCGTGCCGAAAACGATCGACAACGACATTCAGTACATCGACCGCACATTTGGGTTTGAAACGGCCGTCGCTATCGCCACCGAGGCCCTTCATGGCGCTCACGCAGAGGCGACCAGCGCGGCGAACGGCATCGGACTTGTTAAGCTGATGGGACGCGACTCCGGCTATATTGCGACCTTTGCCGGCCTCGCCTCTAACGAGGCGAACTACGTGCTTGTGCCCGAGGTGAAGTTTACTCTCAGAGGAGAGAGGGGATTTCTACCGCATCTGAAAGAGCGTCTTCATCGCAAGAAGCATGCCCTGATCGTCGTCGCCGAAGGAGCGGGGCAGGAGCTGATGCCCGATACGGGAGAACGCGATGCGTCGGGGAACCGCAAATACGGCGACGTCGGCCTTTTCTTGAAGAAGGAGATCGAAACCTATCTGAAAGAAGAGAAGGTGCCGTTTACGCTGAAGTACATTGATCCGAGCTATATCATACGCTCGGTGCCGGCCTCGGCCGACGATGCCGTGTCGTGTATGATGCTTGCTCAGAACGCCGTGCATGGAGCGATGTCGGGCAAAACGAACTTCATGATCGGCAAGGTGAATTCGTATTACGTCTATGTTCCTATTGAGCTGGCCACGGCCTCGCGCAAGAAGATTGATCCGACGGGTTATCTGTGGTCGATCGTGAAAGAGGCTACGGGACAGCCCGATTTCGTTTGAGATGCATCAATCAAGACAGACGTTAAAACAGGCAGATTATGATTCACATTGAGATTCCCGATGGGCCGACGATGCACATAGAGCATCTACTGCTCGATTTTAACGGCACGATCGCCTGCGACGGTAGTTTAATTGAAGGCGTGGCCGCCGCCATCGTGGATTTTGATTCCGTAGTGGAGGTTCACGTCGTTACGGGCAATACCTTCAATACGGCCGAGCATGAGCTGAACGATCTGCCATGTAAGGTCGTCATCCTGCCGCCAGAAGGGCAGGCAAATAAGAAGCATGAGTATCTCAAGGGCCTCGGTCCCGAGAAAACGGCCGTTTTCGGGAACGGTCATAACGATCGCCTTATCCTGAAAGAGGCGGCCGTTGGCGTGGCCGTGCTCGGACCGGAAGGCGCGGCCGTCTCCGCTATGCAGGCCGCCGACGTCGTTGTGCGCGAAATCGGCGACGCCTTCGCGCTACTTAAAGATCCCTACAGGCTGAAGGCGCTTCTGAGAGGATAACGAAAGCATCCGGTCGGATGAAGAAGCTCCCCATACAGGCCATTTCAATTACATATGTTACCGACGGCGATGGCGTAGCGGGCCGAGAGATAGCAGCGCGTTACGTTTTGATCTTCCACTCCATTGAAATACAGTGCTTCGGCGATAAAACCCTCGAAGGCTTCGCTGGGATCATTCGGATTTATACCGACATAAAGCTCGTTATCCGTGCTGAACGAAAAGCCTCCGACGGTCGCATTCGACGCCGTCGGCGACTTCCAGATGTAGGCCAGTGTGCCGTCGTATCCCGTCGCATAGATATTGAATTCGCCGAGCGGAGGCACCCAGCCGTTCGTAAGAATGTCGTTTGGCGCGCCGGTGTATTTCGCCAGTTGCAGTCGTCCGCCGAGCGTGGATAACCATGCGAATTGTCTCGCTCCTCCATTATCAAAGCGTCCGGCATGCATCAGCACGGCTCGGCTCGGCGGCGTAATGGCCGGATGCATAACAAGATACATCGTGAATTGCGTTTGCGACGTTAGATCGTTGGCCGTCGTCGTCATGAAATGCTCCCCGCCGGCGAATTTGAAAAGCCTGTGTTCGTTTAACAGAAGCGCTGCTTTCGTCGGAGGCTGAGGGCTCGTTAGGTCGTTGTTATGACCGCTGGCATCAGGCCATGCGGCGATGGTCGTACCATCCGGCACGGATGGGTCGATCGTATCGCCGATGCCATGAAAGCGCAGAGAGGCAATCTGCTGCACATGATAACCCGACAGGGCCCGTATCTCATTCAGCGTAAGAGGTCGGTTATAGATACGCACATCGTCGATCGCACCATCGAAGAGATCGCCCCCGGCCGGGCTGCGGCCGACATAAAGATCGCTTGCCGCCGTATTCCAGGCGGGCAGGCCGATTTGAATGTCGATCTGCTGTCCGTTCAGAAAGAGGCGGCCTTCTGCGGTTCCGGAGCTGTAGACGCCGCACAGATGCGACCACGTATGAAGCGGAAGTCGAAACGCCGCCTTTATCGTCCCGCCTGCCGGATCATTCGTGAATTCGATGGAGTGTGTCGCTCCGTCATGCCGCAGAGCAAGAGTCGATGCCTGGCCTGCTGCGGCCCCGCCCCATCCGATAACTGCCTGTGACGAACCGATGGGAAGATTGCGCGGACGAACCCAGGCGCAGACGGTCCGATCGGCGGAGCCCGAGGGCAGCGAGGGAGTCGTCGCTGCTGCGAATTGAATATAGCGCGATACTCCGTCAAATTCGACGGCCTGATTGGCTAACCCCCACCGATCTGCCGTCAACACGGTGCCGCCGAAAAAGCTGCCGGCCGCGGCCAGGCCTGTCGTCTCTTTCGCATCTCCGTTCAGATCGGCGAGAATGGAAAGGCCCGGCCTGATCTGCGAGGCAAGCTGTCGGATCTGTGCCGGTGGAAGGACGGAGTCATAGATGCGCACATCGTCGATTCGCCCCGGAAACCCAGAGATGCCGGCGCTGCCGATGCGCATCGTTCCCGTTGCCGTATTCGTATTCAGTGCGACGGCCCCAGAGCCGATGAGGCGACCGTTATGATACAGTGCGATCGAGGTGCCGTCATAGGTGGCGCAGGCATGAAACCATGAGTTCAGCGTCAACGGAGTGGCCTGGTCGATATGATAACCGACCGCCCAGCCGCTGCCACGAAGGGCAATCGTGCCTTCGTTAGAGACTCCAAGAAAGAAGGCCTGGCCATCCGATAGGGGGCCATAATGAGCACCGATAAAATAATTCGAAATGGCCGGCAGCGTATCGAGTGCCATCCAGCTGCACATCGTGCGCGGGCTATTCCCTGAAGGAAGGCCCGTGGCGCTGCCGGCACCGCCATCAAGGGTCGTCGTTGATCCGTCGAAACGCCGTCCGCCGTTGTTGTCGCCGTCATGCCCTCTTGTTGAGGTCGAAGATCCGGCAAGCACGAAAAGGCCGGTAGCGTTATCAGGATCGCTTCGGTGATCAAGCGAGGAGGCGGTGAAGCTGTAGCGGCGAACAGGACCGGCTGTCGTGAAACCTGTAGCCTGCGTAAAGTCGGCGGCCATCGTCAGGTTGTTCGCGTCCTTTACTCCTGTGGCCGTGCCAAGCACTCGAATGCGGTACTGTGTTCCTGCGAAGAGATTGATGCCGGGCAGGGCGATAGAAAAGGTCCTGTTATCTCCCGTCGTAACCGCTCCGAGCGGAGCGCATGTCAGGAAGTTATTAAAGGAAACCTGAACGGTTCCCGTACAGAGATCGCTGGCTCCGTTTGTCGTAATCGTGGCCGGATCCATCACATTGTTAAAGGTTATCTGAATGGACTGCGAGTTGGATTCGTTCGTCGCCGTATTAGTCGGAGTCGTTGCCGTAACCATAGGATTACAGTTCACGACGACCGACGTTACGGCAGCACCGGCGACCGTGCCCGCCCCGCTACCGACGATGCACGTCTGGCCCGCCGGTTGCGTCGTAACGGTAACGTTGTAAGCAGCGCCTGAAAGAGCGGGCGAGGCGAACGTGAAAGAACCGTTTGCCGCAAGGTTCAGCATCTGCCCCGAAACCGTTTCGGTCAGAGTGATGCCGCCCATCGCCCCGCTTAACGTTCCACCGATCGTATAGGAGTTCGTCGTGCAATTGACGACGACCGTAGTGATGTTTGCGTTTGTAACCGTACCGGGGCTGCCCGTTACCGCACATGTTTGCGTCGGAGTGTCGGGCTGTGTGGCGACGCTGACGGTGAAGGTCTCGCCGCTTCGCACCGTATCGGTTGCGAAATCGAATGTCGTCGCTCCATCGGCGATGGCAAGGTCCGTATTGATCTGCGGCAGGCCATTGAGGCGCAGCACGAGCCCGGTACCGGAATATCCTGAGATGGAACCCGATATCTGGTATTCATTGGTCGTGCAGGTTACCGAGACCGTCGTGATGTTCGCCCCGGCTAACGTGCCTGTATCGGGGCCTCCCATTGCGCATGTCTGCCATACCGGCGTGCCGGGCTGAGTGAGCACGACGACGGCGTAGTCGGCAAGATCAGGAACGGGGCTGAAGCTGAAGCTTGTCTGACCCGATGCAACGTTGATGGTTTGATTTGAAAAGGGAGTGCCGCCCGTATTCTGAAGCTGGAGCTGCGCCCCCGAACCGGATAGCGTCGTGATGGAGCCTGAAATCGTATACGTATTTGGCGTGCAATTCGCCGTCACGGTAACGGCTGCGGCTCCGATCGTGCCCGAGGCCGCAGAGAGTGTACAGGTCTGCCCGGCGGGCTGTGCGGTGATCGTTACATTATAGTTTGAACCCGATGCTACTGGCGTAGCGAACGATGTCGTTCCGTTTGCCGTCACGGACAGGTTCTGCGAGCTGATTGAATCCTGAAGCTGCAGAGTACCGGCAATCAAGCCTGTCGTTGCGACGTTGATCGCGTAGGTGTTTGTGATGCAGTTGATATTCGCCGTCGTGACGTCCGCACCTGCAATGGTTCCGCTACCGCCGCTGACCGAACAGGTCTGTGCAGGCGAAACCGGCTGCGCTGTGATAGTTACGGAGTAGGTGGCTCCATTGCTGAGCGGTGTGCTGAATGCATACCCGCCGTTTGCGGTGATCGACGTTGTGTTACTGCCGTTATTGCGGATGGAAAGGCCCGTTCCGGCAAGCCCTGTAACGGTGCCTCCGACAAGGTAGCCGGTGGAGCAGTTTACGGCGACGGTCGTCACATTGCCTGAAACGATCGTTCCGCTGCCGCCGACAACGGTGCAGAGCTGCGTCGGCCCTGTGGGATGTGCGGCGACGGTGACGTTATAAGCCTGGCCCGCTGCGCGAAGCTGGGTGAATTGAAAGGCGCCGTCTGCGCTGATGGAGAGAAGTTCCGAACCGAGTTGTAGAGTCAGCCCCGTTCCTGAAAGCCCCGTCACCGTTCCGCCCACCGTGTATTTCGGAGCTGTCGCGCAGAAATCGGTCGATTGCAGGGCAGTGATGTGAGCGCAGGCGTTTGCCATCAGATACGAGCTGACCGTTTCGTTTTCAGCCGATTCAAGAGAAGGCAGACAGGAAACGGCGAGCAAAGTCAACGCGGGCAGGAATCTCAACAGGCGAGATGAACGGATCATATGGAAAAGGGCCTTTTTTGCCTGTCTGGCCGGAGCATTGCAGGCGAACAGCTTTTTTGGACGTCTCTGTTACAAGAACAGTCGATGATTCTTTCAATTCCAAAAAAAATCGGAGGAAGTGATTCCATACTGGCATAGCTGAAATGCGAATGAGTAAAAAAAATCATTGCGTTGGCTGCGGGGTGTATTCCCACCATTCTTATGGGATTGTTTCGTCGCTTCATTCCGCTTCTGATCCTCATGATACCATTCCTGGCTCAAGCCGAAACGATACTGCTTCACGATGGCCGTCTCGTTCAGGGGAAGATACTGAATCAGTCGAGAACGCACGTGCAGATCCAGACTGCAACGGGAGCCCTTCTTATTGATAAAAACGACATTGCGCGTATTGATTACGACGACCGAGCGCAGAGGATACTTGAAGAGAAGGTTCGAGAAAAAAAGGCGCAGGAGAAAGCCAGAGAAGAAGCGATAAAGAAGGAAGCCGCCGAAAAAGAGGCTCGCCTGAAAAAAGAGGAGGAAGTCCGTCGGGAAAACGAGCGTGAAGCGCAGCCCTTGAAAGAAAAGGCCGATTCGAATCTTCCTGAAAGAAAAGCCTTCGACGTTGCTCTGTTTCGCGTCGAAGGCCGCCAGCGAACGATATCAGAACTCGTTATGAGCGAATTCCGTAACAATTTCCAGGCCGTCGGGCGGTTTGTCGAGAATTCGAAATGGAATCCGTATGCTTCAGGATACCAGCTCGAAGCGACATTGCTGAGAAATGCCTGGACGTTCCGAGCCGGTCTTTCCTATCGAACGCTTGATGCCGATATGAACGTTAACCGTGTCGAAGATAACTCTATTTCGATTTTCGCCGAATCGGGGACTACTCGCCCCGGATTTTCGTTCTTCAACGGGCGCGGTGAACAGCGGATGGTCTTTCTCAGTGTGGAGCGTACGCTGGTTTATCGGCCCTCTTACGATATCGGCATGCGGCTGACCGCTCAGATACAGAGAGAGACCATTAAACAGAAAGGGCATGATGTTCTCTTTATTTTCGATTCCACTCCTGCGCGACAGGAGTTCGAGCTGGCTGGTCTTGTGCAGCATACGACGGCGGATCGTCGCGCTCGACTTGATCTTCGGTACCATCGCTCGCTTTTCGGCGGGCGTATTGGCTTCTCAGCCGGAGCGGTATCGGGCGGAGCATCCATCGTATTGAAGGGAGATCGGACGACGATTCGCACTGTCTTTTCATCCACGGACTATCAGGTGGCTGGTTTCTCATCTTATGAAGGCCAGTTTCGCGGCCGTTACGAAGGGCCGGCCTTTGAACTGGAATACAGTCGACCGATCCTGCCCTCGCTTGAATGGGTCGTTCGATACGACCGGCAGCGAGCCCGATTCCGGTTAACATCGACAAATGGAGGCGTCACGGGCCTTTCTCTACAGAGCGGGGGGACTAACCTGAATATGATCCCCTTTGGTCTGGGCCTTCCCGTATTTTTCCCGGAAGGCCCTCAGTATATGACCGTGTCAGAGCTTTTTATTGGCGTGAGCTATCGGCTGTAGGCATGCTCTCAATATGAACGGTTTGCGTCGGGAATGCAAAGCTGACGCCGATTGATTCGGCAAGTGTTAGTATGTCCGTCAACACCTGTTCGCGTGCCAGAAGCTCCTCGGTCCAATCCGGAACCTCAAAAAACATATAAAGCATAACATCGAGCGAACTCGGGCCGTAGTCGTTAAAGACGACATGAAAGTAATCCTTGCGCGTTTGCGGATGCTTCAGGATGATTTCTTTGATTCCGTCGACGAACGCCTTCAATTTAGCGGGTGGCGTGTCATAGGTCAATCCGAGCGTCGTGCGCAAGCGTCTGTATTGACGGCGCCCCATATTGTCGACCTTTGCGTTCATGAGCTCGCTGTTTGGAATCGATATCACCGAGTTATAGAAGGTTCGAAGACGCGTGCTGCGAAATCCGATCTCTTCCACAGTGCCTTCGGCGGCTCCGACGATGATCCAGTCGCCTACCTGAAACGGCCGGTCGAAAAGAATCATAAGTGATCCAAAGAAGTTGGCTACGGCGTCCTTCGCGGCCAGAGCGACGGCAAGGCCTCCGATACCGAGGCCGGCGAGCAGAGAGAAGACGTTGATGCCGAGATTCTGAATGGTCATAAGAACACCGAGAATGACGACGAGTATTTTCAATGTACGCTGAAGAAGAGGCACGAGCATGTCGTCAAGCGAGGACTCCGTTTTTTCGGCGAAGCCCATAAGGTAGCCTGTCAGAGCTTCGGTTAAACGGTATGCCAGCCAGACCATAGAAAGGCTGAAGGCGATTTTCAAAGCTGCGATGAAGAAGCCGAGCGTATTCCCGTCGAACTGGAGTATTTTCAAGCTGAGGAACCAGAAGCCGACGGCGGCAAGAAAGCCCGAAGGCCCGCGAAAGGCTCGCACAATGCTTTCATGTCGCGACAGCGGCGTCTTCGTGACAACCTTTAAAGAAATATCGAGAGAGAAGCGAACGATCGTGCGTATCATCAGCCCGAGAAGAAGAGCAATTCCCAGCCCGATCCACTGCCAGCGTGCAAGAAAGGCGAAACGAGCCTTCGACCATTCGGGCAGGTGTTTTTCGAGAAAGGGCTCGCGAAAGCCCGATCCCATACCCGATCCGTCGACATAGGGCAGCTCTTTCACCTTATTATAGAAGGATTCGGCTCGTCGTACAGTATCGGCCGAGAAGAGGAACTCGCCGGCCCGCTCTCCCTGATCTATACGTGCGATGACGATTTCCGTATCTCGCAGGCGCCAGCGCAACAGCGGTACTTCGGCCGTGCCTTCGGCGGGTATCAGCTCATAGTTAAGAACAATGACTCGATCGATCGTTTCTTTTAAAAAGATCGCCGCCTCACGCCCGCGTTCTTCGCGAAGCAATGCCGGCGTTTCTTCGAGGTTCAACGTTCGGACGGCGTCATCAATGCGCGATTGAAGCGACTCATTACCCGTTTCGACGCCACGACGATAATCGTTCATAGCATCGTAAAAGCTGCGCATCGTATCGCGGGGGCTGTCTGTTTTAACAGGCTTGAGAGCAGTGACTCGCGGAGGTTCGGCCGGTTGAGCAATGACGGAGGAGGCTGTAAAACAGGCGAGAAAGAGAATCGCCCTGTGCGAATGCATCTTATACATCCTGGCTTTCTCAACAGTGAAGAGTGTTTTCAATGTTCTGGGAGCCATGCCTTATGATTGCATGGCTCCCTCTCAGGTCAAGGGAAGAAGGCGAAAGTGCCGCTAAAAAAGCTGCTGTCCGATATCCCTGTTACGTGGCGTTCACGCTCCGATGCTCTTTCTCTTCCATGCGATCTCGCACAGGTAGTCGATGCACTCCGCTTGCGTTTTCGCATGATCTTCGTTGAGGCCCCACACATAGATGCCATGGTCGCGCACGGCGACGGCCGGCGATTGCGGATAACGCTCGATGGCCCTGCGTAGCGAGTCAGTCAGATCACATTCGCGAGCAGTATTGTCGATAACGGGCAGCACATAGGTGTCGAAGTATCCATGCCCCTGAATGCCTTTCATCATTTCGAGCCGCGTAAAGCGCAGTTCTGAGAGGCCTTCATCGACGACCTCGGCCAGGAAGGTGGCGAGTACTACGTTCGAAGAATGCGAGTGAATTACGGCGCCGGCATCGCGCAGCTCATAGGCGGCCGAAAATAGCGGAGCACATTCGGTCAGCTTCAGGGCCTCGTTTGCGGGCTTGACGAGGATCTCTCCCTGGCGTGAGAGAATAAAAAGATCCTCACCCGTGATCTTTTCTTTCTGCACGCCGGACGGAGCCATATAAACGATGTCGTCTCTGCGAACCGATATGCCGCCGCCTGTGCCGCTGACCCAGCCAAGCTGATAGAAGTTTCTACAGAGAGCCGGGATCTTTTCGCGAAGCAGCGCTTCATCGGGATACGTACGTTTTTCAGTGGCAAGCATTCTGATAAAAAAACAAGGAATGCGCTCCGGTCAAGAGATAAGAAACCGACAAACGTCGAATTCAGCGATATTCATTCTCATCATTTCGAAAAAACGTTCATACTTTAGAAAAAAGGTTGAATCTATGTATCATCATATAGCATGCGAACAGCTTGAGGTGATTGATGAGAGATTGCTTTCGTGTCTTATTCCATTTATCTATTCAAATACTGAGTGCACTGAGCATCATAGTTCTCACAGCTTGCACAAAGCCCATCGGCGATCGTTTACCGGAGTTCTTTCTTTTTGATTCTATCTTTCCTCCTCTATAATAAAGTCAGCGGCGAGGTTACCGGTTTGATGGGTCAATCGCCCATCCTCTCCAATGCAGACGGCAATACGGTGCAGCTTGACTGCCTCTCCTGTCCCCCCGCACAGAATGTACCGTTCCAATTTCCAGAGGGCATGCGCACTGACAGTCGCTATTACGTTAAGATCAGCAGTTATCCGTCGAATCCGACGCAGATCTGCGATGTGTATCAGAACGCAGGTCTTATCGACAATTCTCATATCGATAACGTCGTCGTACAGTGCGAGGACGGTTATCGTGTATCGGGCGCCGTAAGCGGTCTTTCGGGTAGCGGCCTCGTTATCACTTTGAACGGCACACAGAGCATGACCCTGAACGCCGGGGCGACCACGTTTTCATTTGCGACACCCGAACGTGTAAGCGTTGATCCGAGCTATGTGCGCGTGACGTCACAGCCGACTAATCCCTGGCAAACCTGTCAGTTTAATACCGTCGATGGCGGCGGCAATGCCCTTGCCGATTATACCTTTTCAGGCGACGTCGATATTTCTGGGAATCCCATCGTTTGTACGACGAATGTAAAGAACGTGTCGGCTCAGATTGTAGGATTGGCCTATGACGGGCTTCAGGTCACGATCAACGGATCGCCCTACACCTACAATGCGGGGGCTACGACGACAGCCCTTGTTCCCACGGCGAGCGGTCAGCCCTACGGCATATTCGTAACGGCCTCGCCCTCCGGCCAGCAATGCAGCGTCGTCTATGGAGGCGGCAACAGCACAACGACGCTGGTTCAGAATGCCGATATCGTGGCCCGGATCGAGTGTAATACCAATACCTATTCCATAGCCGCAGCGATCACCGGCCTGACGGGCAACGGCCTGCGCATTCAGATGACCGGAGCCTACCTCGATACGACGCCTTATACGAAGTCGGTCATGCCGGCGGCCGGTGCTACAGGCTATTCGTATGCCGGAGGGCTTCACTATGGCGATACGATTTCGACCCTGACGATTGTTCAGCAGCCATCCACGCCGGCTCAGTTCTGTAGCTTCTCGAGCGGTGGAACGAGCTACTCGTATACTGCCGGTCCTGTTACGGGCAATGTTACCCTTCCTTCCGTTGTGTGCAGTACGAATACGCTACAGGGAACGGTGAGCGGTTATACGGCTCCGTCAACGGGCCTCGTCGTGCGCTACAATGATATGACGACCGCTACAAGTCAACAGATTGCCCTTGAGCCCGGAGATGCCTTTACGTTCCCGACGGTGATCGGTCATAGCTATACGCTGAGCATCGTAGCGCAGCCCTATAATCCTGGCGTCGACTGTCTCTTCAGCAACAATGCGACGGCGATCAGCGGAACAATTTCATCTTCCTCTGTGACTCAGAATATCTCGTGTAATCCGACGCCGCCGGCTGAATTCCCCACGATCTCGATGGCCGGTGTGACGAATACGATCACGTTTGCAGGCCCCGCCGGTGCAAAGCTATGTTACCGTACCGATGGCGGGAATCCGGCATGTGCCTTAGCGGCGGGCGGTACTGCCTATAGCCGGGGAGGAGAGTGTGCAAGCGGCTCTGTTCGCTATAACGGAAGCTTTACGATATCGTCTACGACTACGTTTCGAGCGGTGAGTTGCCTTACGGTGTCAGGCATCGATCAATCCGCCGCTACCCTGTATACGGCAGCGATTGCCGGGACGGTGGCGACGCCGACCTTCAGTCCTGCCGGTGGTGTGTACAACAACGATCTGTCCGTGAGCATTTCCTCGACTACGGCCGGAGCGACGATCTTTTACAATAAGACCGGCTCGACTTTAGGTTGCGACGGCACAAACGCTGAGAGCAGCTTTCCTTCTGGGGGAAGTATTTCCGTTGGAGCCACCGGCACGACGTTTTATGCCATTGCCTGCAAGGCCGGAATGAATGCTTCCTCACAGAGCAGCAGCACCTACACTCTACAGGTAGCGGCGCCGACGATCGAGCACGATGCCGATGGGAAGGTAACAATCTTCGGGACAACGACCGGAGCGACCTATCGATATTCGACCCTGGGCGCCAATCCCACCTGTATTACAGGCACGTCGTATACGGGTGCTTTCATTTATCCGCTCACATCGCAGTCGATTCGCGTCATTGGATGCAAGGCCAGCTATATGCCGTCCTCCGTTTCGTCGAGAGTTGTGCGAGTGAAGGCTGACATACGCGTAACGGGACTGTATGCGGGCAACCTCGATTGGGCTGAGGAGCAGAACGGTGTTACAAGCGCTTACAGCGAAACGGGAGCAGGATCAAACGGAGCATTGCTAACGACGTCCTATCCCGTCGTCGGCTACCAATACAAGGTGCGGATTGAACAGCAGGTTACCGCCGTTCCAGGGCCACGGTGTCTCATCGGGAATGGATCTGGCGACTACTACATTATGGAACGCGTGTGGGTTCCAACGGCCAATTTCGACGTCTCCATTGGATGTGCCGTCTTTGCCTTTAAGGATACGGCCGATCCTTTCAATACAAAAACCTTCTACGTAAATCGCTGCCCTGTCGGCCAGGAGTGGGATGCGATTTACGGAGGATGCACCGGAACTCCAGGAGGCTACAAATACTGCGCCTTTAGTGACAACACGTGCAACGTTGGGGTCCTTGGAGGATACTACGTGACTTCCGAAAGTCCTCTTCATTCTGCCTGCTGGGGGCTTTCGCATGGACCGTATGGCGGCTGGAGGCCTTTTCAATCGGCCGCCTTTCTGAATACGTTGCTGAATTCGGTGCTTGGTTCTGCATCGGCGCGAACGCAAAGCCTGCCGGGCATTTCTGAAGGCACAGCTTACTGGAGCGGCCAGGCTGATGGATTGGATGCTACGCGGGCCCTCTATGTGATTGCCGGAACTCCATTTGCGGCCGGGCATATCGCCATAAAGGAGGATCTCAATCCTCTTTTCTGCCAGAGCGAGGATCCTTGATGAAACGCCTGGAGATGAAACTTCTCTTGACAGCTTCGTTCTACGAGGCAGGATGAGCTATGACACGGAAAACAAACATTCTTCGCTTACTCTGCGCCCTGACCCTTGTGTTCAGCTGGTCTGTTCTGTCCGCCGATCCCGGCGATAGCATGGTCGACGAATCGGCACAGCCCGCCGAGACGACTGAGGCGACCGATACGGCCACAGAGACCCAGCCCGAAGCTCAGCCACAGGAAACGCAAACTACTGAAACAAAGCCTGCCTCTGAGTGCAGCGCCGACCTGCGTTCCGATAGCCCGCAGGAGCAGATTCGCGGAGCGAAGTGCGCAGCAGAGAAGAAAGACGAGAAGGCCGTGCCCGATCTTATCCATGTTCTCAAGAATCAGGATCAGCCGTCCGTGCTCACCGAGGTGCTGATTGCTCTCGCCGTCATCGGCGAAACGGGCGAAACGACGTCCGCTCTGATGGAAAAGGCCGGCGATACAAGCCTGAAGCCCGCCGATCGCTACATCGTCGTGGCCACGCTTGTTGCCCTGCGCACGGACGCTCAGAAGGCGCAGATCCAGTCGCTGCTTTCTGACCTTGAAGGAAGCGACGCCTCTGATGCTCTTTTAAAAGACCTCGCAGCGAAGCTGAAACCCCTGGTCGGCGGTTAATCTTTAATCGGCGCCGTTGTCTTTAATACGGTGAATCGAGACGAACTGAGTCGCTACTCCCGCAACATCCTGCTCTCCGAAGTCGGCAGAGCAGGACAGGAGAGGCTGAAGGCGTCTCGCGTTCTCGTAATCGGCGCAGGCGGGCTGGGCAGCCCGCTTTTGCTGTATCTGACGTCGGCCGGTATCGGGCATATTGCCTGTGTGGAAAGCGATACTCTTGATCTGACAAATCTGCAGAGGCAGGTGCTCTATTCGACCGAGGGTGTGGGGCAGAGCAAAGCCGATCTTGCAGAGGCGAGACTTGACGCGCTGAATCCTGAGGTCGAGCTTGCGTTTATACGACAACGGATGATTCCCGCCAATGCCCTTGAGATTATCAATGGCTATGATCTCGTTCTTGACGGCTCCGACAACTTTCCGACGCGATTTCTTACGAACGACGCCTGTATGTACCGTGGAATCCCTCTGATCAGCGGGGGAATTCTGCGCTTCTATGGCATGCTGATGGGCGTCGAGCCCGGGAAGACTCCCTGCTATCGTTGTGTTTTCGAACATCAGCCCGAGCCCGGAAGCGTTCCGTCATGCAGCGCGGCCGGCGTACTGGGCGCCGTTGCGGGCGTGATCGGCTCGCTTATGGCCGCCGAGGCCATAAAGTATCTTCTTGGTTTCGGTGATAAATCCGGTGACGTGAAAGCAAGAAAAACGATTTTAGGGCGCATGCTGCGTCTGGACCTGCTTACGCTGGACCAGCGCCTGACCGATCTTCCAGAAAACGACGAATGTATATACTGCCAGGCTCGAAAAAGCGGAAATCCGCTGTTTCGGGCAGACGACCCGGATTATTCCGATATAGTATGCGCCGCTCCTTTTTCTCTTGAATTGCTTCCGCCTAAGGCCTGATTTCGCGATTCCTGTCTTTTCTCTCCGCTTTTCTTTTTTTACTTGATCGTACAGGATGCCTTTTCGATTTTTCCCTGACACCCGGAGGCCATCAGGATGATAGATAGAGACGATACATTTGGTGATGACGAAATAGAAGAAGGCTTCCTGTCAGAAGACGAGTGGGACGAAGAATGGGACGACGATGCCGATGAAGACATGGTGTCGTTTGTCTGTGAGGATTGCGATTATCGCTGGGATGAGGCGTCTGAAGAAGAGAACGATGCCATCGTATGTCCCATGTGTGGAAGCGATAACGTAACACAGCTATGATTCCGATGCGGCTGGTGCTCTTTCTTGCGGGATGCCTGATCCTGGCGTTTCTGGTTCTGGCGAATCCCGAAGAGGCCGATCTGTACCTGCTGTTCTGGTACGGCCGCTTTCCCATGAATGAGATCGTTCTCGGCTCCGCCCTGGGGGGAGCCGTGCTTGCCCTTCTGATTCGCAGTCATATCGCTTCGTTAACGAAGAAGCGTCAGGCCGCGAATCGACGATCAGAGGAGCGGGTATCTCTTGCCCGGAAGCATCTCTAATGGCGCTTTCGCCGGATCGCACCACGCATGTTGCCGTGCAGCAGGGCTCCTTTCGCGGACGCAAGATCGCCCTGCCTCCGGCCCTTCACGGACACAGGCATTTCACGTCATCCCTGATGAAAGAGGCTTTCTTTCAGCTTGTTGAAGCCTATCGCCCCTGCGCTTTTTTTGATCTCTGTGCCGGTTCGGGGCAGATGGCCGTTGAGGCCTTGAGCCGGGGGTTTGCTCCCGTTCATTGTGTGGAGCGTGACGAGCGACGTTTTGCCTTTTTGATCAAAGAACTTTCCGGATTCGACCTCTCCTTTCATAAAAAGGACTTCAGACGCATGGCCCCTGTAATCGCAGAGCAGGGCGGAGTGGCCTTCCTTGATGTTCCTTACAGCTTCTGGAACTCGGATGGCATCTGTTTGCATATGGAAGAGTTTCTGTTGAAGCTGCGGACGGAACTCGAAGGGCGATCCACCCGCGTGCTGCTTGCCGTGCAGGCTCCGGCTACCGTGCGATTCTCCAACACCGAAATCGAGCAATGGCTCTTTGAGCACGGCATGACACAGCGCGAATACCGCGGGCATACGCTTCTTGTCGTTGATTTGGGTGCGTCGTAGGAAGCGGGCATGCTCGATCGTCCGGGCTTTTCGGGTTTGACGCGAATGGTTCGAGAAAAAATTTGACAGATCGGTAACAGAGATCTCGTCTCAACTTACAGGAACCAATATGACAGATATTCTTGCCATCCTGCTTATCACTGTATATAGCATCGATATTATCGCTCTTTTCGTCTTCGGTATTCACACCTACATCATGGTCTATTTCTATCGTAAGAACCGTGATTACTGCTACTCCAACGTCGACCACGAGCCCATCGACCTGAAGCGCGTGAAGCCGGCCAACCTGCCCGACGTAACCGTTCAGCTGCCCATCTTCAACGAATTCTACGTCGTCGATCGTCTTATCGACGCCACCCTGAAAATCCAGTGGCCGAAAGAAAAGCTGCATATTCAGGTGCTTGACGATTCCACCGACGAAACGAAAGATAAGGTCTCGGGCATCGTCCGTGCTCTGAAGGCGCAGGGCTACCGAATCGAACATCTGCATCGTACGGACCGCACCGGACACAAGGCCGGCGCCCTCAAGGCTGGCATGGAGAAGAGCGAATCTGAATTCATCGCTATCTTCGACGCCGACTTCTTGCCTGCACCCGATATTCTTATTAAAACGATCCCCTATTTTGCAGAGCCCGACGTCGGTATGGTGCAAACCCGCTGGGGTCACATCAACGACGACTACTCGATGCTGACGATGGCACAATCGTTCGGTATCGACGGGCACTTTGTCGTCGAGCAGGTCGCCCGAAACGGCGGCCGTATGTGGATGAACTTCAACGGCACGGCCGGCATCTGGCGCCGTCAGTGCATCTATGATGCAGGCAACTGGCAGGCCGATACGCTGACCGAAGACTTCGATCTTTCGTACCGTGCCGAGCTGGCCGGCTGGAGATTCCGCTATTTCACCGACATCGTGAATCCGGCAGAGCTTCCCTCGACGATTGCCTCCTTCAAATCGCAGCAATTCCGCTGGTGCAAAGGCTCGATTCAGACTGCTGTGAAGCTGGTGCCGCGCATCCTGCGCTCATCGTTCAGCAAGAAGATCAAGGCCGAGGCCATCACACATCTTCTGAACTACTCCGTGCATCCGCTGATGGTGATCAACATCCTGCTTTCGCTGCCTCTGCTGCTTGTCGATCGCTGGACGTCGTTCAAGCTGAATAGCGTTTCGATTGCGGTGCTGTTTTTTGCCGCCACCGTGCTCAGCCTTTCCACGCTTGGCCCCACGTTTTTCTACATCTATTCGCAGCGCGAGCTTTACAAGAACTGGAAGCGTCGCATTATCTGGATTCCAATCCTCATGATGATCGGAACCGGCATCGCCATCTCGAACACAAAGGCCTTTATCGAGGCTCTGATGGGCAAGAAATCGGCCTTCATGCGCACTCCGAAATACCGCATCGAGTCGAAAAAGGATGTGGTGAAAGAGCGTGCTATGTACCGTCAGCCGCTTGATACGCTGGTTTTCAGCGAGCTTCTGATGGGCATCTATGGCCTGGTGACCGCTTACTTTGCATGGGCGTATGAGAAACCTTTTATCATTCCCTTCATGCTGATCTATTCGGCCGGATTCCTCTACATCTCTGTCGGCAATATTCTTGAACGCATGCAGATCAATGCTCGCTTTGATATGCGCCTTTTCCAGAAGAAAGAAGAGGTCGTCGTTCACGATTGATGTGAGGTCGGGGGTGCACGAAAAATTCTTGCATTCCCGGAAGGCGTCTTGCTCTTTACATCATGCCTGATTTCACCAGCGATGCGCAGCTGCGCGATCCTTCGAAGCAGAAGCGGCGTAATGCACGAATCGCCGTTCGTATAGAAGCGGAGTTTCGCATGGCAGGAGAGTCGGCCACACATCCGGCCGACCTAATCGATCTGGGGACGGGAGGGATCGGTCTGACGGCGCGCATGCCGCTTTACCCTGGCGACCGATTGATCCTGAGCTTTCGTCTTGAAGACCGCTATATTGAGGCGTCCGTTGTGGTCAGCCGGGCCAGCGGAAAGAATTTCGGGGTCATCTTTGAAGATCCGGACGACCCGGCCATCGGACACGTGCAGGAATATATTCAGAAGAAGTTCTTTGCGCGGTAGCCGGCCCGTTTTCCGTTTGACCGTATTGCGACCATCCTTTTTTTGATTCTGAGTACACGCGTTGAAAAAAATCCCTGCGGGGAGTGGAGAAGCTGAATGTCTGCTGGAGATAAAGTCTACTGCGCCAACTGCGCACACTGCATCGTCGTTCGCCAGTACGAAGCCGATCAGGATAAATACATCCTGCGGGTTCGCTGCAACAAAAAGATGTGGTCGAAACGGTCCGGAGAAGAGAAGCTTTACAAATACTTCACCGTTGCTCGTCGCATGATGCCGAATTGCGAGCATTATAAGGCGCTGGGCGATCTGCTTCCTTATATCAAGAATCTTAAGAAAGAGCTGCCCATCAAAGACGAGATCTATACCATCAAGAAGCCGACGACGAAACTACCGGCATGATCCTGCCGCTTTCTTTTTTCAGCAGATCGCCGGTTCTTCCGGAATTCCGTATCGCTGAAAGGGAATTCGTCAACCTTCATATTCCCCCCAGGCTGTTGCTTCCACTGAAGCGCGAGGCGATGACCTATATGCCGGAGGGGGAATTTCCGCGGCGTGTGCAGGTAGGCGAGGTCCTGGCCAGAGCGCAGGGCTTTCCGCTGCTTGCTCCGCTGGCCGGTGCCGCTGATTTGCATTCCGATGACGTGATTCGCATTCGAGTTTCAGGCGCTCTGCATACTGCGCGGATCGATACGCAGCCACAGTTCGAGAATACGCAGGCCTTTCTGGATTTCTGCGATGCGTATGGCCTTTTTTATCTGGATGAATCGCCTGTTCCATTGTCGTCGGCGATACGCAGGGCCATCGAGGGAGCGAAATCGGGAAAGCTGCGGGCCTTCGTTGTCTCTGAGGCCGATGCCGAGCTACCGCTTTACTGGAAGTCGGTTTATGCGGGTATGGGCGTGGAGCGGCTGCATCTCGAAGATTTGCTGCGAGGCCTTTTCCCAGGCGTTCATATCTTCAGAACGCAGACGGTCAGCGACCGAACGGATTTCTTTCATGCGCGGCTATTGCAACCCGCCGTCCTGATCAAAAAGGCATTGCGTTCAAAAGAACTGCGCAGTCCGCAGAGCTGGCTTGAAGACGGTGTGGTGTATCTTGCTCCTCCTGTCGTTCATGGTCTCATACGAGCCCTCTTTCACGGCGAGCCCTTCACACATCGACCGGTCGTTTTTCGTGACTTTTTGCGCAGAAAGGATACCGTTGCCCTTTTGCCTAACGGCTCTGTTCCGACTGATGTCTTCGCTGATCGTCTGCCCGCCGACGGCTGGGAGGCGCCTGGCCAGCGCAACGAAAGCGCCGATTTCCTTGCCAGCTTCTCCATCGCCATCGAACGACATGCAGCGTTCTACCGCTTTCGCAGTATGAAAGGGCAGATCCCCTGTACGGGATGCCGGGCCTGTAACGATATCTGCCCTGTCGATGCGCGCCCGCTTTCTCTTATTTTTGATCAGAGGCGATTTGATCGCCGTAGCTGTTTTCAATGCGGGTTATGCGAACTGGTTTGCGAGGCGAACATCCCGCTTTCGTCCATGATCGGAGGCCTTAAGTGAGCCGGTTGCAGTATCTTTTCTTTTATCTGCTGCCGGGTGTTTTCTTCTGGGCCGTTTCTCAGTGGCTGCTCGGTGACGATCTGATCGGTCGTGCGGGCCAGCTTCTCTTCTTTGCGATGGTGCTTCTACAGTACAGACTCACGGCGCAGGATCAGCGAGGAAGCGTTCTTCTGCACGGCGCCGGCATCTATCTGTACGCTATCTATCTGCTGCCTCCCGGTACTGCGGGTCTTGTTCTCTGGACATTGCTTGCTCTCTTTCTGTTTCTTCCTGGAAGTCTATTTATAGGCTATCCTTACCGGCATCCGCTTATCCTTATCGTTTTGATCGGAGGAGTGGCAGGGATTGCGTTTGGTCTGACCGATCCGCATCCTTTCTGGCTTTTTTCCGGGCCTGCTCCATTTGAGCAGATGCCGTATCTGGCCTTGATTCCGGCAGCTTATATGGTCTGGCGGGAGTCGGGCCATCTGCTGGAAATCGTCGGCATTGTCGCCGGCCTTGGAGCGACGCTATCGCTTTCAGGCGAGGGCGATCGACTTCTGTCCATACTTACAGGCCCGTATATCGCCCTGCTCATTCTGTATTTCAGCATGCCGTTTCGCAGCCGCTATCCGGGGTATGTACGCCCCGTCCTTGCCGGATTGCTGTTCTTTTTTCTCTTTCTACCGTCTCACGTTTTCTCGTTTTGGTTTCATTCCGGAGAGACCGCAATTCTCTGGCCTTCAGCGGCCTTTTTTGTTCTGCAAGACTGGCTTTCGGCTCCGCTTCACCGATTCTTCCGGCGGGCCATGTTTTAAACGTTATGAACCTGAAAGACATTATTCCAGCGGATCGTATCTTCCATTACTCTGAATCTCCGGCAGATAAATATGCGCTGCTTGAAGACCTGATGGATCGCACACTTGCCGGTACGGCATTTGTGAACAAGCGCGAGAAGATCCTTGAGGCGCTTCTTGATCGCGAGCGTTCGATGTCGACAGGCATCGGCTCGGGCATCGCCATCCCTCATTGCTCCACGCAGCATATTGAGGGCATGCTCGCTTCCATTGCCATATTGAATGAGAAGCTTCCTTTTGAAGCGGTCGATGATCGTCCCGTCGGTATCGTCGTGCTGCTTTTGCTTTCGCGCAATGATTTCGATCGTCATATCAAGACGCTGGCCGCCATCGCCAGGGCCTTCAATCAGGAGAAGCTGCGCGACGCTGTGGCGCAGACGACGACGGCAGAAGAGGTGATGGCGCTTTTCGAAAAGATGAGCTGATGTATGCGCCCTTCTAATATTGCGGTCTTCTGACTCAGCTAAAACGACAAGAGCTGCACGATCATTCGAGCAGCTCTTGTCGTTTTAAGGGCTAACGGACCTGCCGCTTTCAGGTGATCGATCAGTAGCCTGGAAAGGCGGCATCGATCAGGCCGTATTCGATGGCCTCTTTCGTATTCATGTAGTTGTCGCGATCCGTATCACGCTCGACCTGCTCGATGGAGCGACCGCTTGCCTCGGCAATGATGCGGTTCAGCTCGTCGCGGGTCTTCTTGATCTCCTGTGCGTGGATCTTGATATCGACGGCCGGAGCGACGATCTGCCCCGAAATCAGCGGCTGGTGGATCATGATGCGGCTGTGCGGCCAGGCATAACGCTTGCCCTTTGTTCCTCCGCAGAGAAGCAGGGCGCCCATACTGGCAGCCAGTCCCATGCAAACGGTGGAAACGTCTGACGAGATCATGTTCATCGTATCATAGATGCACATGCCCGATGTGATCACGCCACCGGGGCTGTTGATGAAAAGTGTGATGTCCTTTCCAGGATCGACGCTTTCAAGATAGAGAAGGCGTTCTACGATGTAACGGGCGGAAGAATCCTCCACCGCTCCCCACAGATACACATGGCGCTTCTCGAGAAAGTTCTTCTCGATCGCGGCTCGCGTGGGGGAAAATTCTTTTACGATTTCTTCGAGGTCCCGGCCAACGGGATTCGTGAGGAATTCCTGCATGGGATCAGGGAAAAGATAAGGCCACCGCACGGAAAGAAAAAACCGTATCAGACCTCGGTTTTTCTGCGTTTCAGGTAGAGCAACACCGCTCCGAGCTCGATAAAGACAGCCAGAAAGAGAAAAAAGAGCCGATTCTTCTCGATGGAGCTGACCGAGTCGGTCGACGTCGGAATGCGAGCGGGTAGATTCTCGAACTTGAAGAGCACGATCTCTTCGCTTCGCGTGATCGCCGGCGTATCGTCGGCATACAGAAAACGGTCGTTCAGATCTCTGTATTCCTGCTTCAGATCGTCGATGCTGGCCTGAAGATGTTCCAGCTCGTTTTTTCGATCTCTGTAGGTCAGATAGCCGGCATCACCGAGAAACGACAGATAGAGAAAGACGGCGATGGCAGGCCAGATCAGCGCGAAAAGCGGTGGTGCCGGCGAGAGCAGAATGGCCCGTATGCGTTCGCGTAAACTCATCGTAAATTACCGGGCTGTAGCGCCGGGCCGAAGCCCGGCACTCAGATTTCAGCGACCGAGGTTATAGAATGCCTTATCGCCCGGATAAACGGCATATACGTCGAGATCGTCTTCGATGCGAAGAAGCTCGTTGTATTTAGCGATACGGTCGGTGCGAGACATCGAACCCGTCTTGATCTGACCGGCGCGCGTGGCCACGGCAATATGAGCGATCGTCGTATCCTCGGTTTCGCCGGAGCGGTGCGAGATGACGCAGGTCATATTGTTGCGCTGTGCGAGAGAGATCGTCTCAAGCGTTTCGGTCAGCGTTCCAATCTGGTTCACCTTGATCAGAATGGAGTTGCAGCTCTTTTCTTCGATGGCGCGGCGCAGTCGGGTCGGATTCGTAACGAGCAGGTCGTCGCCTACAAGCTGAACCTTCGCGCCCAGTTTCGAGTTGAGAAGCTTCCAGCCTTCCCAGTCGCTCTGGTCGAGACCGTCTTCAATCGAGCGGATCGGGTATTTCGCCGCAAGGCCCGCCAGGAACTCGACCATACCGGCCGAATCCAGGGACTTGCCTTCAACCTGATAGGTTTTCTTCTCGCGATCGTAGAATTCCGACGAGGCCACATCAAGACCGATGAGCACGTTCTCGCCGGGACGATAGCCTGCCTTTTCGATAGCGCTGAGGATGACCTCGACGGCCTCGGCGTTCGAACCAAGGTTCGGAGCAAATCCGCCTTCGTCGCCGACCGATGTGGCCAGACCCTTATCGTGAAGCACCTTTTTCAGGTTGTGAAAGATCTCAGCGCCACAGCGCAGGCCTTCTTTAAACGAAGTGAAACCGACGGGGATGATCATGAATTCCTGAAAGTCCACGTTGTTGTCGGCATGAGCGCCGCCATTGATGATGTTCATCATCGGAACGGGCAGCGTATCGGCCATCGGACCGCCAAGATAGCGGTACAGAGGAATCTTCAATGATTTTGCCGCTGCATGTGCGGAGGCAAGGCTGACGCCCAGCATGGCATTGGCGCCGAGGCGGCTTTTGTTTTCAGTTCCGTCGAGCTCGATCATACGCAGGTCGAGTTCTTTCTGTCGCAGAGCGCTCACGCCTTCTTCGATCAGAGCCGGTCCGATTGTGCTCTCGACGTTCTCGACGGCCTTCATCACGCCTTTGCCGAGGAAGCGCTTGCTGTCGCCGTCACGCAGCTCCACCGCTTCGTAGTCGCCTGTAGAAGCGCCGGACGGAACGGCAGCACGTCCGACTACGCCGTTTTCCAGTAGAACCTCGACCTCGACGGTGGGATTCCCACGGGAATCGATGATCTCCCGTGCCCGCACGTCGGCGATCAGAGTTTCATGTTCAAGCATTGCATCCATCTCTCTCTCCTTTCTTGCAGATCACATGACAGATCGTATCTGTTCAGCATCTGCTTTCGGGCTGCGCCCTGATTGGATTGTTTTTTCGATCTGAGAACGGACACAAGAAAAAACAGAGCAGAGATTTCCCGGATTCTGTCGCCTCCTGCAAGTGGTCGTCCTTTTTGATCGGGGCTTTTCTGTCGGAACGTCGGCTCGATTGCGTTTTTTATGTCCGTATAAAAAAAGATCTTGTCCCCCGTGAAAAATGTGATCTGCTTCAAATCAGATGGCACGGGAACTCCAGCTACAGGCGACTCCCGAAAATCGTCTTATCCACTCCGTCGACGAAACTCTGCACTCCTGGATGGATTACATCCGGTACTGTATGGATTCCGATTTCTACAGAGAGGCAAGACGAGACGGCATCTCGCGTCAGGACTCGGCCGTTCTGACCTTGCTCTGGACGTATCTGAGTACCTTCTCACTGCGGGATCGAGAGCGCATCGAAAATGACGTAGATTCCTTTTACTTTTATGCGAAGGGATTCTTGAACGAGCTATCGCCGTTCAGGTATAACAGAGGCGGCTACGATCCGACCATGCGCGCCGTCTTTATGGGTAAGATTCGCGCCGTTTTAAAAGACGTAAAGGCTGCCGCCCTTCACGAAGAGGGCCGGGAAACCTACGAGTTTCTTTGCGCTATTGTACGCTACACGTCGTCCGAGGATTACATCTGTCGGGCCTACGACCTGTATCGCCGTTATCTCTTTCGCTTTCGTCCAAAAGTAGAGAGGCCTCGGGTCGATTTCCAGATCTGAGGCAGCTGATCAGATTACGCCGAACGATTTCAACGACCTGTACATCGTCTGAATGGTCATCACCATGATCCCGGCCAGAGGAAGCGCTATTACCATGCCGACGAAACCCATCCATTGCTGAAAGGTGATGACGGCGAGTACGGCAACAATCGGATGCACATCGACCGATCGCGCAAGCACGACGGGTTGCGTGAAGGCGTTGTCGACGCCCTGGCCGATGCCGATGACGATCAAGGCGGGCAGTAAAAGGCCGTTTCCCGTGAGCAGAGCGACGGCGACTACGGGAGCGGCCCCCATAGCAGGACCGACATAAGGGATGATGTTCACGGCGGCGGCGAAAAGAGCAAGTACCGGAGCATAGGGCAGGTCGATGATCCAGAATCCAGGAATAAAGATGCACGAGAGAATAGCGATCTGAATGGAAAGCCCCTTTAAATACGAAACGATGCCGTAACGGATCTGATGCGTGATCAGAAGCGTCATCTCGAAAAAGCGATTGGGAACAAGCGCCATCACTCCTCGAAAGATCTCGTCTCCCTGTAACAGAAAGATAAAAAGAACGATAGGCGTAATAATCGAATAGGTGATCAGGTTCGGAATCGAAGCAAGTAGATTGCTATCTTTGATCGGACCGAGAACAAGATCGACAAGCCAGGGGATGTCGATCTTAATCGTGCGATACGTATCGGGAAGAATGAATTCAAGCTTCTCGCGAGCCGACTGAATCAGATCGGGCAGGATGTTCGCCAGCTGGCCAAGCTCTGCTGCGAATTTCTGCGCCTCTGCCGTCAGCGGCGGTATAAGTAGAGCGAGGATGATGTAGACGCCTCCGACAAGCAGAAGCAGTACGACCATGACGCTGAGCACGCGATTGATACCCAGACCTTCAAAGAAGTCGACGGCGGGGTTAAGGAAGATCGAAAGCAGAAAGGCGATGCTGAACGGAACGGCCAGCTCTTTCAGCCCATAAAGCAGGGACGCCAGGAAGACGATGACCAGAGCGAAGAAGAGGATGCGAACGCCATGCGTCGCAAGATCCATTTTTTTATCGTGAAGATCCATCGATCATTGCTCCTTTTCGCGCAATTGATTCAGTTCTTTTAGCGCATGGTCCAGGATTTCCGTCGTCGTGATCAGGCGGCGACCGGTAACACGGGCGATATTGAGCAACAGTAGATTCGATAGCCTTGGATTCCGTTTGATGATGACGTCGAGATCGGGGCGAAAGAAGCCCAGCATGCGGCTGTAACCGTCGCTGACGGCCGATGCCGTACGCGGCGTTTCTTCGAGAAGGGCCAGTTCTCCGAAGAAGTCGCCGTGCTCGAGTTCGGCCAGCGTCTCTTCGCGTCCGCTTCGCGCCGAATACACGCGTACGCGGCCTTCGAGAATGATATACATGCCGACGCCGGGCTCCGTAGCGCGAAAGATATGCTCGCCGTCTTTGAACTGGCGCATGTGGCATTGATCACGAATGACGCGAAGACCTTTCTGTGGAATGCTATCGAAAAGAGGAATCTCGCGCATGACGGCGAGCTCTTTCTGAAGCGGGCTTTCCTGGTCTTTTCGGATGGCGTCCCATAAAGGAAAGGATCTCATATCTTTTTCAATATCGGCGGTGGCGGCAATTTGCAGGATGCATTTGTTTTTTGGTGGACGGAGCGCCGCCCGGGCCGGATTTGACAGTAAAGAGCGGGATGTAGCGCAGGGGTAGCGCATCTGGTTTGGGACCAGAGGGTCGTAGGTTCAAATCCTATCATCCCGAAGGCGCCAGTAGCTCAGAAGGATAGAGCAACTGCCTTCTAAGCAGTGGGTCGGGGGTTCGACTCCTCCCTGGCGCGAGACCGACATGGCGGATGTAGCTCAGTGGTAGAGCGCCAGATTGTGGCTCTGGTGGTCGCGGGTTCAATCCCCGTCGTTCGCCCATCCTGATTTTTTTCAGGAAGTGAATGTGATGGATCTGAAAAAGGATTGATCGCAAACACATGATGAAAAGTGTTGATCATCAGTTTGCACTGCGAGCGAAGCGAGCGTGGTGGAACTGGTAGACACGCCAGATTTAGGTTCTGGTGCCGTAAGGTGTGGGGGTTCAAGTCCCTTCGCTCGCAAAACCATGCGGGAATAGCTCAGCGGTAGAGCACCTCCTTGCCAAGGAGGGGGTCGCGGGTTCAAATCCCGTTTCCCGCTCATTACAGACTCGCAAGGGTCTGGAAGAAGCGATTGAAAAAGAATCGATGTATATGAAGGCCGGTTATCCGGCCTTTCTCATTTCTGCCTCATTATTGCCGTTTAAAGAGAGCGGGTACACGTAATGAGCGCAATTCTGCCGCTGTTTTTTAATTGTAGCTGTCGGTGCTTTCGAAAAGCTAACCATCACACGTTAAGACCTCAAAAGGCGTCTCTATTTCACCAATTTCACGGAAAGAACCTGCATGGAATACAAAGTTAAGAAGAAATCCGACACACAGGCCGTCGTTACGTTTACGGCTACGTCCGCCGATATCGAAGGCGCCTATGAGAAGGCCTATGTGAAGGCGGCGTCAAAGGTAAAACTGCCAGGATTCAGGCCCGGCAAGGCGCCGATCGATCTGGTGAAGAAGCATCTTGGCGATAGCGTCATTGAAGACGCCGCCAACATCCTTGTTATCGATGCCTATAACGATACGGTCGAAAAGCTTGATCCGTCGCCCGTAAGCCGCCCTTCCTTCAAGCTTGATAAGTTCGAGCCCGGCAAAGGCGCTGAGTTTGAGGCCGAATACGAATTCCTTCCCGAGATCAAGCTCGCAAAATACAAGAAGATAAAGGTCGAACAGGAGCAGCCTGAGTTCGAAGAGGCGCTCTATGAGCCTGTGCTGACAAAGATTCAGGAACAGAACGTAATCATGGTGCCGCGCGAAGGGCAACCCGTTTCTGAAGGCGATGTCGTTACTCTGAATCTCCAGATCGCTCAGGGCAAAAAAGAGTTATATAAGAATTCCGAGCTTGAGTTCGATACGGCTAAAGATGAGATCTTTCCGGGACTGAAAGAGGCCGTATCGGGCAAGAAGGTCGGCGACGCGCATAGCTATGAAGTCGACGTCGAGAAGAACTTTCCCGATCGCCGCTATGCCGGCAAAAAGGTTACCGTTTCGTTTGATACGGTCGATGTGCGCGCACGTGAGCTGCCTGCGATTAACGACGAGCTTGCCGCCCAGGCTGGTGAGTTCAGCACGCTTGCCGACCTGAAGGCCGACATTAAAAGCAAGATCCTTAAAGTGGCTGAAGAGCATCTGAAGGGCAGGGCTATGGATTCGCTGATCAAGCAGATCATCGAGAAGAACCCCTTTGCCGTTCCCACTGCTCTTGTCGAAACGGAAGTGGAGCGCATCCTCGCAAATCTTTCGCGCCGCCTCGGCATCGAAGAAGGAAAGCGTATTTCTATCGAAGGCCTGGCACAGCTTACCGGCCGCACTGGCGAAGAAGTGAAGTCGGAGTACGAGGCCATGGCGCTTGAGAATATCAAATCGCGCATGGTCATCGACGAAACGGCCCGTCTGGAATCCATCGAGGTAACCGACGCCGATCTTGAGAAAGAGATTCGGGAGCGCCTGGTTTCGGCCGGTTATGAAGACGGTCCGATGCTTGACCGCATGGTGCAGGACGAAAACCTGCGAAGCGGCCTGCGCGACGAGATGAAGGTGAAAAAAACGCTCGACTGGCTCTATGAGAACGCCGAGGTGAAGAAAGGAGATAAGGTCTCCATCAAAAAGTTGATCGAAGAGGGCAAGATCCGTATTTGACGGATCGCCCATTCTTTGCTTCACTGATTCGAGAATCCAGACCCGGAGAGGACAATGTCTTATTACCCCACAATTTACGAGCAGACTTCCCGCGGAGAGCGTCCTTACGACGTGTATTCCAGGCTGCTGCGCGATCGCATCGTCTTCATCGGTCATCCGATCAACGACGAATATGCGAACTCGATCATCGCTCAACTTCTGTTTCTCGAAGCCGAAGATCCGCAGAACGATATTTACATCTACATCAATTCGCCGGGTGGATACATCTCCTCCGGTCTTGCCGTCTATGACACGATGCAGTACATCCGTCCTGACATCCGGACCATCTGCATCGGTCAGGCCTCGAACATCTGTTCTCTATTACTGACGGCCGGAACCAAAGGCAAAAGATCCGCTCTGCCGAATGCGCGTATCGCCATGCACCAGCCTCTTGGCGGAGTGACCGGCCAGTCCCGCGATATCGAGCTCCAGGCGCAGGAATTGATCAACATCAAGGACCGACTGAACAACATCTACGCCCATCATACGGGGCGTCCGCTTGAGCAGATCGAGCGTGATACGGATCGTATGTTCCACATGTCGGCCGAAGATGCGAAGAATTACGGACTGATCGATACGGTTTTCGAATTCAACCGCAAGCGTGAGCCTGCCGTCGGCTGACTTTCTACTTGACCTCAGAGTGGAGACGTGATCCACTCTGAATTGCCGGGATCACGAGTGCGAACAGGCCAGAAATAGAAAAAGGCAGATCAGAAAAACCGGGTGGATTCATGAGTACGAAGAAAAAAGGAAACGGAAAAGAAAAGCTGCACTGCTCCTTCTGCGGGAAGGAACAGGATTCCGTGAAGCGGCTTGTGGCCGGTCCCGGTGTTTATATCTGCGACGAGTGTATTGAGCTCTGCAACGAAATCATCGCCGAAGAATCCGATCAGGACATTCAAGAAGGCGACGTATTCAAGAACCTTCCCCGGCCGAAAGAGATCAAAGACGTTCTCGACGAGTATGTGATCGGCCAGGAAGCGGCGAAGAAGGCTCTGTCCGTCGCCGTGTACAACCACTACAAGCGCATCGGCGAGAACCGCCGTAAGTCTGAAATCGAGCTCGATAAATCGAACATCCTTCTGGTCGGGCCGACGGGATCGGGTAAGACGCTGCTTGCGCAGACGCTCGCCCGTCTCCTGAAAGTTCCCTTTGCCATCGCCGATGCGACGGCTCTGACCGAGGCCGGTTATGTCGGCGAGGATGTTGAGAACATCCTGCTGCGCTTGATTCAGAACGCAGCAAACGATATCAAGCAGGCCGAGATCGGCATCATCTATATCGACGAGATCGACAAGATCTCGCGTAAGTCCGAGAACCCTTCGATTACGCGTGACGTGTCGGGCGAAGGAGTGCAACAGGCCCTTCTGAAAATCATCGAAGGCACTGTGGCTAACGTTCCGCCTCAGGGAGGGCGCAAGCATCCGCATCAGGATTTCCTTACCATCAACACGAAAAACATCCTCTTTATCTGCGGCGGAGCCTTTGTAGGCCTTGAGAAGATTATCGAGAAAAGACTCGGTTCGCGTTCCATCGGTTTTGATCGCCGTCCCGGAGACGCCGATCTGCCTACGAAGATGAAGCGCAGTGAAACGCTGAAGTATGTGCAGCCCGACGATCTCATGAAATTCGGATTGATTCCCGAGTTTGTCGGCCGTCTTCCCGTCGTCGCCACGCTTGCCGAGCTTGACGTCGAGACGATGAAGACGATCTTCACCGAGCCGAAGAATTCGATCTACAAACAGTATCAACGTATCTTCGAGATGGAAGACGTGAAGCTGAAGTTCACCGATGAAGCGATCGATGCCATCGCAAAGAAGGCCATCGAACGTGAAGCGGGAGCCCGCGGGCTTCGATCTATCGTCGAGCATATCATGATGGATCTTATGTTCGAGATCCCCTCCCGCGAAGACGTCGAGCAGGTGATCATCACCCCCGGCGTTATCGAGAAGCAGGAAGGCCCGGTGCTTATCTACCGCAAAGAAAACGGGAAAGAGAACGGCCGGGAAGGCGGAAAAGAGAGCGACCGAAAAAAAGCCGCTGCTCGCGAAACCGAAGACAGCAAGGAGTCGGCCTGAAAGGCCGGCTTTTTCTTTTTCATTAAAGGTTATTCCGGTTAACCGTGTAATACGGGTTTGGCGACACAGGAAGTGTCGCCGTCAAGGGCAATATCGAGCAGGCTAATTGAAGTCACCAGACGCCTTATGCAGCGTCGGACTGCGCCATCTCTTTAGCTCTCTCATTATCTCTACGCCTGCGACCCTTTTCAATCAGCCAGACGATACCGACCGAAATCGCATAGAGCGCCCAGAGCGGCAGAGCCAGTGCAAAGAGGCTGAACGGATCAGGCGGAGTGAAGAATCCTGAAAACGCCAGGATTCCAAGCAGTACCACCTTCCAGATCTTCTGATGATAGGCGACCGGCACGATGCCGATCACACCGAGCACGACGACGACCATGGGCAGCTGAAACGTAATGCCCGAGCCGAGCACGATCATAAAGAGAAAGCTGTAATACTTCTCAAGCGACGTCTGTGCGATCACTCCTTCGGGTAAGAAGGTATAGAGCATCATGTCAAGACTGAGCGGAAAGATGTATTGATAGGCAAAGACGACTCCGCCCCAGAAGAGCAGAGTCGATGCGGCGACTCCGGCATGGCCGATGCGAGCGATCTTTTTGCTGACGGCAGGCGTCACAAAGCCCCAGAGAAGCGAAAGGGCGATGGGTAGCGTGATCAGAGAGCCGATCATCACGGCAAGCTTGAAGTAGATCTCGATAGAGCCATACATCGAGCCGAGAATGAGCCCCGGCGAGGCCTGCGTGGCAGGCAGTTGAGCTACGACGGCCTTATACGGCGCTATTAAGAAGCTGTGGATGCGCTCAATGAAGATGCCTGTGACCGACGACGTAACGACAAGGATGCCGATGATCCAGAGTAATCTAAAGCGCAGTTCTTCAAGGTGATCGCCGAGCGACATGAAACGCTCACGGTCAGATTCCTCATAAACGGAGTTCTCGGACTGTGTAAACGAGCTTTCACTCTGTTCTGGCTCTGCGGGGACGTTTTCAGGAGGACGGGCCGTGTAGCCGGTGTAGCCCTGGGTATTCCCGGTCGGTAGCAGGCCGGGCTTTCTTCCAGGGGGCAGGACACGTTTTTTCGAAGCAGTCTTGCGACTGCTCCGCTTCTTACCGGATGCAGCCATTCAAGATCAGGCCTTGCGAGAGGTTTTCCGGGTGGCCTTCTTCGTCGTCGGGCCCGGCTGGTATTCGATCTGACGCGGTTGTTCGACCTGTGTGGTCTTCTGCTCTTCTTCAAGAGGAGAGGACATGCTGCGTCTGAATTCTTTGATACCGGATCCAATATCCCGGGCAAGCTCGGGAATCTTGCGACCACCGAAAAGAAGCAGGGCGATGACCAGAATAATGATCATTTCCGTGCCGCCGATTCCGCCGATAAATAGCGTAGTGGAGAACATATCTCCAGGAAAATCGTTGTTCTCAAAAAAACAATGAAAATCAGCTTTTCAGCGAGGGCGTTCGCTTGAAAAACAGAGGAAGCCATGGCCATTACACGTGAACAGCGTCAGAATTTCACACGCATCTCGGAGCCCTATAAACAACAACTGGACGATCTGTCGAGAGAGCATTCCATGTTGAACGGAGTTCTGAAGCAGGATGTGGCCATGGCCCCGTATGTGAAGATCCGGCAGGCCATGCTATCCTTGCAGAAGTCGACTCTGTATATACGACTTGATGCCTTTTCACAGAAGATACAGAATCTGCGCAGCGATACGAATATCAGCACGGCTCGAAAAGAGGTTTCAAACGCCCTGGCCGACCTGGTTAAACTGACCGGCGCCGTCAGCGACATGACCCTGACCGAGAATCAGGAAGTACTCGATCAGTTTGTGCTTCTTGATCCTAAAAAGAGGCTGAACCTGATCGATGGCTTCCGTCGCGTTCTTGATATGACGAAGGAGGCCGAGGGAACGGGTAAGTACCGCTGGTATTTCGCCGAGCTCTATATGAATCTCTCGCTTCTGGCCTTTGTTTTTATGGATTTCAAGCTTTTTGAGCGCACAAAGAATCCCGGCGAGCCGGGCTATGCCGAGAGCAGGGATCATCTCGACCTCCTGATCGATACGGCAAACACGGCGGCTCGCGAATACCGGCAGAAATATGAGATGGCCGGAAAGGACGTCGCAGATCTACAGAAGGCGATCAAGCTGCTTGAGATGTTGAAGATGATCTATTCTTTTGCCGGCAATCCCGAAGAGCAGAGCAAAAACGAGCTGAACCTGACGTCGATGAAGGCCACGGTCGAAGACATTTTAAAGAAGAAGAAACAGGAGAAGAAATAGGAGAAGAAATAGGAGAAGAAATAGGAGAAGAAA
>SWCA01008201.1_pt1 | contig 56385 bp, 61 predicted proteins | sample 4692961 | NCBI WGS metagenome assembly SWCA01 (sample SAMN10267275, study PRJNA491770) | bioreactor metagenome | isolation source: DHS bioreactor inoculated with | place: Japan: off Shimokita Peninsula | reverse complement strand
TTTTTTAATTGCTCTATGCTCATATGATTTATCCCCTTTCTTATATAAATTTTCTATTGAGATTCTTGTATAAAAGTTTTAAGTTGTGATATAATTCAAGTACAAAAAATTTAAAAAGTGTTTCCTCAAAGTCCTTTAAGTTGCCGCTTAAAGGGCTTTTTTCATTTCTACTAACTTTTCATCTATTATTGAATCTAATTCATTTAAGAAGTTTTCAAAGTGCTTCAAATCTCCTTTTGTCTTATCTAATTGAAAAAGTTGCTTTATTGATTTTATAGTCTGTGCGTGATCCACCATTTGTGAATGCTTTGCTGCATCAATTAAAAAGTTAATATGCTTGTCCACCTAATTCTTAAACCTCCTCTCTAAGCGTATGCTTTTGAAACTACTTTTCTTTTTATTCTCTTGTTTATGGTTTTAATTGAAATTCCTATTTCTTCTTCAACTCCTACTAAAAGCATTCTTTTCCATCCTACTGGATCTGCTATCTGCTCCATTAAATCGCCTATTTTCTCTAGCTGCTCCTTCGTATATGCCTTACCTGTCATGTTCTCTAGAACCATATTAAAGAGCTCTTTCTGTGCTTTAATGGATTCTTCTTCTTCCTCTATGTTCTTTGCTATAAGTCTTATTAGGTCACTTTTAATTCCTGAGTAATACGGTGTAACGATTAAATCTGCATCTAATTCGCTTATAAGCTCTAGTCTTAATCTACTGCTTTCTAAAATGTCTGGAATCTTCTTTTTTATGTCTATTGGAATTTCTCTTTTACCTGCTTCCCATTCGGATATATCTGATTGAGATACATTTAATAGGATCGCTAGTTGTTCTTGACTTAAGTCCTTTCTCTTCCTTTCATTTTTCATTAGCTTCCTATAACACATTTCACACACCCTTTCTATTTAGTTTTCAAATATTTACTCTCTGGAATATTTAAAGTACCTATATTCCTTTGTAGCTTTATATCAAGTTACTTTGCTACAATTAGGTTAATGATAAATCCTTAATGCTTTTATAATCCTCCTTTCAAAATCTCTTCTTGTAGTCTGGAAATTAATTCTCTCACCTTACATTTGAAAACAAACTTTCTAATCTTCTTATCTTTCATGGGTATCTTAGAATCCATCTTTAAGATACCTCCTCTCCTAAGTATTAAAATTTTAAATAGAAGATAATTTTTGATTCTCCCTTATCTCATAAGAAACAATAAATTCAGAATTGATCATAATAGTTTTTTTATCAATTTCAACGGTAATTACTTTTCCTTCTTCAATAGCTTCTTTTAGTTCTACTTCATTCATTGAAATAACTATATTTTCAAAACAATCTCCATTAGCTAAGCACAACATTTTAATATTGGTTTCATTTTTGCTCATGGTTCTTGCCTCCCTATAATCTAAACATTTAATTTTATTCTTCGTTTATTTGTGATCAGAATTATTTGCTGTATCCCTTCTCCAACTTCTTTAAGCTCCTCTATGCTTAAAGGTTCTTGTTGAAATTCTTCTATCATAGATTTTTGTTGTTCCAGAACTAGCCTTTCTAGTTCAACTAATCCTTTATCAAGTTCTTTAATTCTTTTTTCTAATTCTATGATTTTCCTTTCCTTTGTTGCCATGGCGCACCTCCTTTCAAATTTTCCTATCTTTCATCTTTCTTTTATGAGAAATCAGCGCTCGGATTAAATTCTTTCACATTGTCAAGGTCCGTAAAGTCTTTTCCATTTGCTTCATTTATAAATCTTGTCAGCTCAAATCTTGTAACTTTCAAATCCCCTAACTTTAATGCTGTTATATGCCCTTTTTTTATAAGATCATATACCTTATTTGGATTAACTCTAAGAATTTGAGCAACTTCCCTTATTTTTAAAAGTCTTAGTGAATCTTGATTGTCTTTACTTTCTATCTCCTTTTTTTCAATCTCCATATTATCCCTCCTATGTGATTCAAATTCTTCTATTGGTTTATTTGTTGCCATCTTTATATTTTGATTTAATGTGGGAAAACTAAGATCTAAGCTAAATTTCGTTTTTCGTTTCCTTTTGGGACATTAATTATTAAAAAAATGCTATCATCTTTAGCTTTTAATTCTTTTTTTATTTTTAATGCGAGATCAAATGATGGATTTTTCAATCCTAATTCTATATTTGTATATGTAGTTCTTGCTACACCTAGTATTTTTGCTATTTGTGCTTGTGTTAATCCAAGTTTTTCTCTTTCGTTTTTTAAATTTTTTCTCACTATCTCCACCTCCCATTTGTCCCATTTAGCAACTTTCATAATTTAATTATAGTCCCATTTAGAAACATTGTCAATGGTTTTTATTTCTTTTTGGGACATTTGTTTTTAAAATGTTTATTTTAGGGACAATTTAAAGTACAATTCTATTAGAGGTGATTAGATTGACTTTTGCAGAAAGATTGAAACAACTTAGAAAAGAAAAAGGACTTACTCAAGAAGAGTTAGCTCTGATAATAAGTAAAAACCGCTCCACTGTTGCAGGCTACGAAACAGAAAGAAAAGAGCCTGATCATGAAACTTTAAAAAAATTAGCTGACTACTTCGAAATATCAGTAGATTATCTGTTAGGAAGAACGGATATAAGAACTAGCACTAGAATAGAAACTAAAGCTTATCATAATCTTGATGTTTGTGGTTTATCTGATGAAGCTATTAAGCAAATCGAAGACTATATTGAATTTGTTAAGCAAAAATATAATCCAGACGGTACTCTAAAGAAAAAAGGTTAAGAATCCTTACTTATTTTTCAAAGGGTTCTTTTTTTTATTAAAATTTATTCATTACCCTTCTCCTCTTTGTCAAATTATGTTATAATTTATCAAGAACATACGTTCTTTGGCGAAAGGAGGATTTTATGATCTCAACAGAAAAATTAGAAATTATTCTAGATAAATGTCAAATAATGAAGCTATATACCTCTATGCCTGAAGCAGCACTAGGTCATTACCATGGAGATGAAAATTATTACATAATATTGATAAATGAGAAAATTAGGCATGACGAAAGGCTGTATAGAACAGTCCTTGCCGAGGAAATTGGACATTACAGGACTACTATAGGGGATGCTACCCCTAGAAGATATATGTGTTATAGTAAAAGGGTTGTGCTTGATAAAAACGAATTAAAAGCATTGAAATGGGCCACTGATTTTTTAATTCCTAACGATAAGCTTATACAAGCTATAAAAGACAAAGTTGCTATATCATTTGAGGAATTAATCGATCATTTCTTTGTTACTGAGGAATTTATGATGCTAAAACTAAAATTTATGGCTAAGCAAAAGCAATATTGGGAGATTGATTATAAGAGGTATTTGTGCCTACATAATTTGCCTACGGTGAGTATTTTTGATAAGATGTAGGCATTCAGTAAATTCTAATCCTAAATATAAGCCTATCAAAACTAAATTTCAATTTATAATTTAGGTACTTCCTATAACATCATGTACAGTAAGGAGCGTTTAGTTTGAGTAAAATTAAAGACGGTGTATATATTATACTAACTGCATCTGATAGTAAAACAAAGTTTTTTCATTAATTGTTGGAAGAATCTCAAAAACAATTAGAAAAACATATTGAATATTTACGTCAAAAATATAGTAATAAGGAATAGGCCCGTATTATTTTGTGAATATGTTTCTTTATGTTTTCTTTAGTTGTTTTTGGCAAGTATTTTTTGTAGCATTTCGGAAGTTTATTTGTATTGCACCCCAGTTTCCAATTTTAACAATTAATGGTAGAGTGTTTCAAACGATAACTTGGTCCATCAAATATAAGTAAATGACTATGATGTATCAACCTATAGATTATAGCACTGGTCATTTTTTCATCATAGAATATTCCGTTCCATTGGCTAAACTGTAAATTAGTAGTTATGATAACACTTCGTTTTTCATAGCACTCTGAAATAATTTGAAACAGTAGCTGAGCCCCTTCTTTTTCGAAGGGAACATATCCCCATTCATCCAAAATAAGAAGATCACATTTTTGTATCTGTTTTATATATTTCTTCAAACTTCCGGAAGCTTTTGCTTCCGAAAGTTGATTAACCAATGAGGCTGTTTATAATGTTCACATAGAGTTGGACACAATTTCTTAAAAATAAGTTATGATAGAGTTATGAGTAGAAAAAGAAGAAATTGGACCCCCGAAGAAAAAGCAGCAATCGTACTTGAGATTTTACGAGAAGAAAGTACATTAGCTGAAATTTCAAAAAAATATGATATTGCACAGCCAGTGTTAAGTCGATGGAAAGCTGATTTTATCGCAAATATGGCTTCTGTATTCGATAAAAAAGGTGAAGAAATCGAAAAGGTAAAACAAGAATATGAGGCGGAAAAGGAGCGCCTTGTTCAAAAAATCGGCGAACTCACACTGGATGTAGATTTTCTAAAAAAAAAGCACAAACAGGTTTCCGAGCTGAGGAAAAGAAAACCTTAATCGAATGGAAACATTCAAAACTCACAATCAAAAAACAATGTCAACTTATTGGATTACCACGTTCAACTGCGTATTATGAATCTATAAAAATAGAGCCAACAGCAGATGAAATTGCTGTTAAAAATGCCATTGATAAAATCCACTTTAAAGAGCCTTCCTATGGTATTAGAAGGATCAAGAATGAACTTCACACACTTGGCTTTAAGACCATTGGAAGACGGCTAGTGAAACGATATATGAGAGAAATGGATATTTATCCTTTCTTTCCAGGACCAAATCTTAGCAAGAGAGCCAGAAAAGCTAAGGTTCATCCCTATCTCTTGCGAAATCTTACTATCAATCGCTCTAATCAGGTTTGGTCTATTGATATTACGTATATAGGTACCCCAACTGGATTTGTCTATATGACAGCAATTATTGACTGGTACTCAAAATTTATAGTTGGTTATACTATAAGCAACACTCTACAAACAGACATGGTCACAAGGGCTGTGAAAGAAGCTGTGGCACGCTATGGAAAACCTAAAATCATCAACAGCGATCAAGGCAGCCAGTTCACGTCTAAAGAGTATATTGACTTAATAAAAAGCTTTGAAATAACACAAATCAGCATGGATGGAAAAGGACGTGCTACAGATAACATTGCAATTGAAAGGTTTTTCCGATCATACAAATGGGAGCGCCTCTATTTGATGTGCCCAGAAACTGTTACTGAAGTCAAAGAAATCACCAAAGAGTATATAGAAACGTACAATTACAAAAGAGGACATCAAAGTCATGGATATCGCACACCTGCAGATATGTACTTTGATATAAACAATCAGGAAATCGCTTAAAATTCACGAAAGGAGTTCATAACTAAGAAATTCGATTTTCGTGTCTTGACAAGCGTGCACATTATAGTTCTTATGAATTTTACTTGTTTTCCTTGATTACAAGCTTCTATTCCTGTGGCTATCGCCATATGTGTCTTTCCAGTTCCAACAGATCCATAAAGAATAAGATTTTCTTTATCTTTTATGAATCTAGCTGTTTGGATTGACTCTATGCTGATAGTTTTTGGAATTTCTATATTATCAAAACTATAGTTTTGAAATGTTTTCATCACATCAAACTCTGCATTTTTTAGCAGTCTCTTTTTTCTTAAAATTTCACGGTTAATAACTTCCATCTGAAGTAGTTTTAGTAAAAACTCTTCATTGGTACGGCCTTGTATATCCTTATACCCTTTGTAAAAAGTACTACCTATTCTGAGTTGTTTACAGCATTCTTCAATAGCTTCTTGCATCATTTAAACCTCCCCTCAATAGTGAATCATATACTGTAATATCTGTCGTATATGCTTTGACTTTTGGAACGTTTAGCGGAAGGTTAATTTCTTTTTCTCCAAAATCTTTACAAGTCAGTCGCTTGTATATAGCTAATGCACTATCTGTATCTATTAGATTTCGCGTTAGCGTTTCCTCAAATGCTTTTGTAGCTGTTTTAAGATCTGTATCTTCAATCATTTCCACAAGGATTTTTAGCGAACTTTTCTTTTCTTCATAATCGCATTTATGAAAGTAGTCCTGAAGGGTTGTTGGCAACTCTTTAAAAAAGCCTGTATATTTTAAAGCTGTAGGTCGTTTTGCCATTAACTTTAAATACGGTCCCCATATCATGGATTCCTTCTGCTCTCCATAAAGCCTTGGATGCGTTACTATGATTTGATATTTATCATTCAATATTTCAATTATACTAGCTCCTATTTTAATCCATAATTCTCTACCAGAATATTCTGGAGATGATGAGTACATACAGTTTTGATATCGTACTTTTCCATATTTGTCAGCTTTAACAGGTTCTAGACGATGTACTTCAAAAGGAATTACAGGAAGGTTGTCCAGTTTGTATATCTTGCTTATATAATTCACTAATTGTTTCCGGCTTTATGTAATGCTTTCTTTCCATATCCTTATCACAGAGTTGTAGTAGTTTTTTATTAAATTCCTCTAAGCCACTAAACTTAGGTATGGGAACAAGAAAATTACGTCTATTGTATCCAACTTTACATTCAACATTGCCTTTTTCATGACCACTATTAGGATTACAGAAATTACTCCTAAAACCATAATGCAGCATAAAGCGTTCAAATCTTTTAGAAAGATCTCTTTTTCCATTTTTCTTAATACTTTTTACTGCTGTTGACATATTATCAAACCATATGCTTGTAGGTACCTTATTTATGTACTGAAATATATTTTTCATGCCCTCTAAGAGGCATTCTTGATTTTGAGATTTAAATAGTTGTAGATATCCTCCATTGCTGTATGGAAATGACATGTTTAAATAATATCCATCATACAGAGCTTCGTTTTCTATAAACTGAGCTTCGCCAAAATCTACTTGGGCTTCGCCCGGAGGGTGATCAAGAGGTAGATGCCCTTGTATATTTAGCCCTAACTCTTTCTTTTTCTTTGATACATAAGCTCTTACCGATCTGTCAGAGACATCAAATTCAGGATATATTTCTTTCAGGCGATCATAGACTCTTTTTGCAGTATGCCTTTGCTTTGGTTTTGCATTCAAATCATTTTCTAACCATGAATCTATCAACTTTATGTATGGTGACAGCTTGTATGGTCTTGATTTAGAAATTTTTAATTCAACATTGAAATCAGTTTTTTCAACATATTTTTTTATTGTATTAAAATGATGTCCTGTATCTTTGCTAATTCCTCTTAAAGATTTTCCTTTAAATTCAAACTGATATTTGATATTATTAATTTGTTCCATTGTTAGCATCCTTTCAGTACCCCCTTTAAGTCTCGCAACTCAAAGGGTACAGTATTTCTGGGGTGTTTTCAATGGAATTTTTCCATTTTTATGCTACATTTTTTAGCTTCCATGGTGCTATACTTTTATTTTGCCATAAACATTTAGTAACGAAATTCTTATTTTGCCTTGATTGCTACTTTAGAGATTTAAAGATAAGATATGCTTGTAGTTGCATAGCTTGTCTACAAGAAAGTGCTTTTTATATTCGTATCTATAATAGTTATTTATTCTATAAGTAAATCTTTCAGTATTTTATTTGTCCAATGTAAATACTAATGTAATTTTAAATTTTAGTCAATTTATGTAGTACTTTTTAGTTAATCAAAAAGCCCCTTATATCAAGGGGCTTTTTTTCATATTCATGAAAAAATATTATAATCAAACCAAAATTTTCTCATTTATTCGTATACGTCTTCCACTAAGTCAATACTTCCTGTGTTCTCTAAATCATATAAAAATTCTTCTTCTGTTATATTGTTAAAATAGGACAGTAATTCGCTTTCTAATTCCTCTTTATTCCAATACATATTAACCGCCCCTTAAATTTTATTTATGGTATTTAGCAATACAATTTTTACTTTATATTTTTACCTATAAAAATAATTCTAAACTACTTAAATAAAATTTAACTAATAATACTTTTCCATACTTAATTATATGTACAATACATTTTCTGGTTACTTAATTGTATTATTAATTTTATAGGGCAGAACTAATAACTTTATTTCTCATATAATAATTTTCTAACATTGATTGTTGGTAATATTAAATTAGGAATACCTGCAAGAGAAGTTAAATTACTTATAAATGCCCTCAAATAAGGAAATAAAAGAGCAGTTGCATTTATACGACATAAGTTAGCCACTTCTTCACTCGAAAAACTCTCTTTAATAGTAAAATTACCTATTATTTTTACACTTAAGTGAAAAGGTAAATTTTTTTCCTTGTAGTCTGGAAAAACTATACACGTTAAATCTACTATAGCTTCATTTTTATCAGAATTCAAATAAAAATCACTATCTAAATCAAAATCTAAATCAATACTTCCTGAACCTTCAAAATCACTATTCATTTTAAAAGTTACATCCTCTATAATATAGTTATTAAAAATAAATGCGCTTGCTACACTATCTACTTGTTTTTTTCTAACCACCTTTTCCATAACACTACGCTCCTATTGCCAGATTGTCTACATTTCCTGTATGAATATAGTTACTTGTTTCAATTTGCTTACTTTTATCATGAAACTTTTTAGATAACTTATCAAATCTTTTTTCAACTTTTACTTCATTGCACGCTGAAAAACCAACTAACCCAAATACATAGGGTTCATCTTCTATATACTCTTCGCACCCTGCTTTTTTTAAGTCTACTAAAAATTCTTGCTCTGTTATATTATCAAAATAAGATCTAAGCTCGTTTAATAACTCTTTTTCATTCCACATATATATCCCCCCCCCCTATATAACTCTCTTAGGATTATCTATACACTTTTTCTCCCTAATACATATTTCATAAACATTAGGTATTCCTGATTTAATACCTAATGTTTGATCTGTAACTGTTTGATAATATTGATGCTTCCTTATAACATGTATCTTTTTATTTTTTATAAATGTATCCCACATATTAAAGAAAATACCGTCAATATATCCATTTTTAGGTTTTTTCTTTACAAGTATCAACATTTTCATCATAAACTCATCCTTTAAAGAATTAATTATGTTTCTTGTTTTCTCATCTTCTAAATCACAAAGACAATCAAGATTTACATTTATATCAGCACAAAGTATGGCTGGATTTGAATGACTCTGCTTCTTATTCCATGCTTTAGCATGTTTTAATCCATTTTTTTCTGGTGTATCTTCAAAAAAGTAAATTCCATTCCCTAACCATTGACTATTACCTCTAGCATAATGGTATTGACCAGACTTACATGATCTCTCAATTATACATTCTTCATTAGCATGATATCCCCTATAACTCTTCATAAAAACACCCTTAGCCCTTGTATATTAATTACTATATTATATATTTTTTTATATTCAAAAAAATTCCTCTAAAATTTTCTATAACGCATCTCTTTATATGGCACAGTTACTCCATACAGTGTAAAAAAACTTTAAAACTAGAATTTTTTTGCTTAACTTACCTTATTTTACCATAATATATTTTCTGATTCAATCCCTATTTATCTACATCATATAACATTTTTAGACATTTTACAAATAGTAAAGTTTCTGTTCTTTAAAAACTTTTCATAATTATAATACTGTATCAATAGAAATCTTTTTAAATATAGGATACTTTCATATGCTGCATATCTTATCTAAATAATTTAAATCCATCCTTTTATAAGCTATAAAAACTACTCCCACCTAGTATCTAATATTTACTGTCAGCATCATATACAATACAACATATTCAATACAATCTATGATATACAAAAACTAATTTTTCACGCTAATTACTTAACTATAAAAAAGCATTAGCACGAAAAATAAGATATAATAAAACTGCCTAAAAGAACGTATTCTATGAATAGAAACAATAATAAATACACCCAATTTCTAAATAAGTAATAGTTAATCTTTATAATTCAACAGATTTTGCCTATACTCATTTTGATTAGCAGTTTCAAAAATTTAAAGATTAGTGATACAACTAAAACCACTTAAATTCTCTGCTTAAAAAACAATATCTTCAAAAGAATTTAAATAACTAAACTTCAAGAAAAAATTAAAATCTAAAAAAACACGATCATATTACTTAAAACCATTTTACTTAAAATATTCATTTACAAATTCAAATTTTAAATTTATCCAATATCATCAACGGACTTTTTTTAATATCTCTAACTTAATAAGTTATATTTAGATGATATCGTTACCTGGAATATATCTGTAATCTATGCATGCATTTGATCAATTATATATATGGTTTTTATTCTATATTTTGGTATCTACATACTATTATTTGCACTTATGCTTCTTATACCATATACTTTTATCTATAATCTTACTCAATTATATAGCGTTTTTAATCTTGAATTATTTTAAATGTACTAAATTCGAAATATATTCATAGGCTTTTCTACTATATTTTTATTATGCTCTTCTACAAAAACTCCTTATATATATTTCCTTTTTAATTAATTTTTATATTTATAAAACTTAACTTCATGGCCATGTTGTTTTGTCTTACACTATATAAGAACGTTTTTATATCGAAAATGTAAACCACTGAGTGAAAAAAATAGAAATTTTATTTCAATATCTGTTTTTCTACAGAAAATAAAGAGGTCAGCACCTAAGCGCCAACCCCTTAAAATAGAAACGTAGTATTTTCTGAATATACGAACTAATATTTTTTGTCAAGTCATATTAGTAGTTCGTTATTATCAATTATCTATATTCTTTTCTTACCTTAGCTTCTTTTCATACTTCTTTTAGTAAGTATGTAGCATGGTCTTTCTTGATTATTTCTGTCTTTATAAGACCTCAGGGAAAATTTGCCCTCAGCTCTTATTACTGATTTTTTTAATTGTTCAATTTCTCTTCTAATTCCTTTCATTACTTCATTATGATCTTTATTAATTATCTTTTGTAGCTTTCAAACTCGACATTATTACTTTCTTTTCATTTAAATCTAAAAAATTCATATCATTATCTCCTATATATTTAATGAACTAAAATAACTATAAGACTTACGCTTCTTAAATAGTCCTTTTAGGAGAAAAGAGGGGTCATCCGGTCCGACGCGCCATTATCCTTTAAAAATGGATATAATAAAAGATACCTGACAAAGTATAATTCTGGTGTTAGTATATAAGTGTGGACACGAAAAGTTTAACACATTAAAATATTTATATGAAAGGTGCGTGTTAAACAATGTCCAAAAATGGTATCCGCTATTCAGATGAATTCAAACAACAAATAGTCGACTTGTATCATGCAGGTAGTTCCGTTACCTACCTCAGTCGCGAGTATGGTGTAGCTAATGTGACGATTTATAAGTGGATTAAGGAACTTTCTCCAGTAAAAGTAACTGAGGAGAGAGAAATTAACGCTAAGGAATACGAAAAAATGAAAAAACGTATTGCTGAACTTGAAATGGAAAATGAAATCTTAAAAAAAGCTACCGCCATATTCGCAAGAAAACGATAGAAGAAATCGTTGCTTTTATTGAAAAATACAAATCAGTATATACTGTAAAACTTATATGTAAAGCCTTAAAATTTGCTAGAAGTACCTACTATAAGGCTCTTATTAAGGTGCCTTCTAATCATCACAAAGAAGTTAACCGATTAAAAAATCAAATTAGAAAAATCTGGTCATTAAGTAAGGCGCGCTATGGTGCTCCCAAAATTCATAAAGTATTAATTGATAATGGTGAAAAAATTAGTCTTAAGCGCGTACAGCGATATATGAAGCAAATGAACATCCAATCTATTGTCATTAAAAAATTCCATTACTACTCAGAAAAAGTAAAAGCTGAAGATAAAAAAAATCTCTTGAACCGTGATTTTACTACAACTGAAATTAATCAAAAATGGTGCTCGGACATCACGTATATTTACACAATTAAAGATGGTTGGACTTACCTTGCATCAGTTATGGATCTTCACAGCAAAAAAATTATAGGGTATTCATATGATCTATCCATGACAACAGACCTTGCTATAAAAGCGGTTAAAAATGCTTGTTTAAATGTTAAATCAACACAAGGCATCATTCTACATAGTGACTTAGGCACGCAATATACAAGTCAGAAGTTTGAGGATTTTTTAAAAGAAAAGCAAATCCTTCATTCGTTTAGTAGAAAAGGAAATCCATATGATAATGCTTGTATAGAGTCTTTTCATTCTATATTAAAAAAAGAAGAAGTTAATCATTGTAAATACTATGATTTCAACACTGCGGGCAAAGCAATCTTTGAATATATAGAGGCTTGGTATAATAGATGAAGAATTCATAGTGCTATAAATTATATGACTCCACAGGCTGCTCATGAAGTAGCCTGATGAATAGCAAAAAAGTTAAACTATTTGTGTCTACATTATTGACACAGGTCCAAGGTTTATAATTACTATATAGTGCTAAAAATATAAAATAATTTTATTTAAACTAAGAATAACTAATTTAAACCGCACTTACCAAATGATTAGATCCCTAGGTATTCTCTATATACCTGATAATCATCTATAAGAAGATAATCAGTGACAAACGTAATATATCCACTTCCTAAATTTGTGAATATATTTTTCCCTTTTCCACTCTTAAGTAACGCTCCATAATTTAAGTAATGTCCAAAATAAGATAATTCATCATTGTTTGTGGCAAAAACAGAACCATAGAGATCACTTCTATCCAATAAATAATTTATAAATGTTTCTTTTTCACGCAATATTAAACACTTATTTAATATTATTTCTAGTGAAAAAATATCAATAACTAAAGGAAACTTAAGAATCTCATCTTCAACAATTCCTTTATGTAATTCCGTAGCAAGGTTGTGATATGGTTCAAGTGTTATAACAATACTCCTAATATTTTTACAATCTAATTGTGATAAATCAGCAACTAGCTCTCGACTCTCTTTTTTATCAGAGTTATAATATTTAGCATTTTTTTGCTTAATTCTATTTTTTACTCTTAAAGATTGATTATACGCTTTCTCTATTGTTTTCTCAAAATTTTGTTTAAGTCTTTTTTCAGCTAAATGTTTTGTATAAAAAGGTTCTTGAAATTTTACTGCTTTACATTCTACAGTTATAATCAAATCTCCGCTAGTAATTATAATATCTTGCTCATTTCCATCTTCATCATAAATATTTTTAAAAACGTTATTAGCTCCAAAATAATCACTTAAAATAGTTGAAGCTTTTTCCTCAAGATAATCATCCTTCTTCTTTATTGAATGTTTACTATGCATTATCATAACAAATATTTTGTTTATTATATTAAAATTTCTAGGTAAAAATATCCTATTTTCATTAATAATGCCTATATATTTAGAAAAAATCTTATTTACATCAGTTGGATATTTAAGAACCTTATTTATTGGGTCTTTTGTGCTAATAAATAAAGCATTAAACAAATTTTGGTAATTAATTTTATATTTTTTTAATACTAGTTTTGCAGTATTTATAGGAATTGTTGTGAATGCTTCTGTAGTGTATTTATTATTGCCAATTTTTATTGTGCATTTATCTTTTATTCTAGACTCAATAAATCCGTATAGACTAGCTACTTTATTAGCTTTTAAAGCTCGTTCAAAATTAATAAGCAATAATGAACCTTTTATTATTTGATCTGCACTTAATTCGGGGATATTATATTCTTTCTCTAGAATATCCTTAAAATAATAGAAAAACTCGATATATTGGCGTATACTAATAGTAGGAAAATCAAAATGATAACTTAAATATGATTTATGAAATCCATAATCCTGTGGTAAATTCTCGGCATTAAATACCGCGTTTGAGTAACAATATTCCAATTCTTGCATAAGCTCAATGAATTCATCATAAATCTCATTATAATTATTCATATTCCTGTTTCCAGTAATACCATGAGTATAATATATAAAAGTAATATTTATTAATAACTTGAGAGATATTTTATTGCTAGATGAGCAAGCTGACTCACCATTTAATCTAATAATGCAATAGCCAAAAAAATTGTATATATCACTTGATTTGTAAAGGCCTAATATTCCTATTATTTTATCTAATGTTTTTTCCACTGAATAATTTTCTTTGTTTATCAACGCATCTATACTCACATTTCCACCTCCTATATAGTTGTAAGACTTATCGTAATAAATACAGCATTTTTGTTTTACACTTATATAATACCATTTTTTACCTTGATGTTGAGTATTTTGTATAAATGTGTAATAAAACATATAAAAAACATCTACTTTTATGTAGATGCCTTAAAATTTAGGTCATATAAGTTGACTATGGTGAGTGCTTTTGAGAGAATGTAAGTAAAACCTCCTGGTATTATTTAGGAGGGTGATCAAACTCTATATAATTCTCTTTATATCTTTATTTTTTCTATTACTAAGACTATATACATCAGGTTAATTAATTCTATTTAACTCATTCATTATATCTCATTTTTCTCTAAGTACATTTTTATTAACCCATTCACTGAGGGATATTATGTTGTAGCGCAATGTGTATAGGCACAAATCCATGCTTAGCCACATCTTCTTTTTCATCAAAACTTGCTACACCAGCTTTAATTATACCTATTACTTTATTATCTTCATTTAAAACTGCCCCACCGCTTGCACCATGCATTATTCTAGTACTAACAGTATATAAACATTCCCCTAGATATCTTGTGCGACTCGTAATACGACATGTATGTATATAAGGTGTATCACCGTCTAAATAATCTGGATAGCCAATAACCGTTACTTTATGTCCAACCTCAATACTAGTTGAATCTCCTAGTTCTAATCCTACCATCTTTGAGCTTTTTAAACTGTATATTGCATAGTCGATTGTCCTATCTGATTTGATCTCATTAATTTCTTTACAAACTACTCCAATATTCTCACTTTTATTCGTCGTAACTTTAAAGAAGCCATTATCCTCTGTTACATGATATCCTGTCACTAATCCTACATTTTTCAAGAAAAAACCAGAACCTTGTGCCAGAGAATCTTCATTTTGCAGAACTACTACATTATATGCAACTTTATTGAAGAATTCATTATGCTTCTCTACATTAAATATCTCCTCTTGAAAAAGTCGATTCAATTGTTCAGCATACTTAAGAAAAGTATAGTTTTCAGACCCTCTGATTTCCTTGATATAATTGATTTTACCTTTTAAAACAGCTTTAAACCACAATATAGTTTTATCCACGTATTCTACTTTATCTATATTTTCAATAATATCTTTATTTTTACACAGACCTCGCTCCACATAGTTTTTAGCTGTTTCATATATTCCTTCCTTGAAGCAATTATATAGTATAGCTCTAATTGACTTTAAATATTCTCTCTTAATATTAGGAAATCTATTTACTATTAGACCCGTTACCTCTTGTCTAACTTTATTATTGTTTAAAAATACCTTATTTGTGTTAACGTTAAAACTATTTTTTTTCAATATAGAATCTAGCTCTCCACCTATTGTTAAGCTATTTACTTCTCCATGTATAATGCTTATCGGAAATGTCTGATTAAAAGTAGAAAAGGTGATATCATCAGCATATCTTGTATATACTAACTCGTGTCTCTTAGCTAGATTCGTAAGTTGAGTATCTAGAGGTCCGCAAACCATGTTAGTTAAGATTGGTGAAGATGGTGCCCCTTGTGGTAACGCTCCATTAAAACAAGCAATTTGAGCAATTACTGTAGCAGCTTCTCGTCCAATACTATAAGGCTTACTCATTAACATTCCTCTAACTCTTCCAAAATGTATTTGATTAAAGAAATCTTTTAGATCAATATTTAATATGAGTTTTTTTCTTATATGTTTACTTGCATTACCTTTTATATTTCTTCTTTGCATAAATCCATATACTGAAGGCTTTCCCTTGTAAACTAAATTAAGAATATACGCTAACTTTCTTTGAATAGTTTTTAACTCTTTTGAAGGAGAATTAATCTCTCTTGTTCCACCATTCTTTTTAATAATTTTAAAAGTAGTATACATATTATTAGGTTTTACTACATAAAGAAAATACCTTAAACTTTTTTCGCTAATCTCAAGCATTTTAGCTATATCTTCCCGAGTAGAGAGATTGTAAAATTCTTGTTTTAATACTTCATCCGTTTTTCTAAAAATAATAATCACCTTCTTACAAAAGTAAAAAATACATAGAAGAACTCAACCTTTTGCCAAGTAGCACATATGGCACACTTATAATACATAATACCATAATGCGTATACGGTGAGGGGCATATGCTCCACACATTGTATAATCTCGTTGCGTATCGCTAACGAAAAACAGTTCTTCTATGTATATGTATATTATATCATAGGAAATTATAATTTTCTATAATATTACAATAATCCCATTTGTTATACAATACAACTCATATTTTTCAGTAAGCGTACAATAAAATATGAGTTGTAAAATTATAGAGGGATAACACATAGCTCCCCCTAATTAGCTTTGCATGTATCTTCACGGGATCATTAGGTCCAGTGTTTGCAGATTTGTTTTAAAATCTGATCATGGTAATCTCGATAGTAAAAATTCTAGGTACTTAAATAGATTTAATTCATTTGCTTTTGCTGTTTCTAACAGTGTATATACACAAGCACTGGCTTTTGCTCCTTCTGGACTACCACAGACTTTCCACTTTTTCTGCACTGAGCAATGGCTTCACGCTACTCTTTAGCCTTTACTTGATGATTTATACTTCTCATATCCATATCATATTTTTCCTGAGACTTTTATAGTTTTTGCAACACTTGTAAACACTTCTAAAGTGTTGCACTTTAAACTATTGTCTCACGTAAATATGATTATGAAAATACATCTATTGTTGTGTGCTTACAGAAGGGGTTCCGAGCTTTGCATAATTAGCCTAATTAAAAGTTAACCTCTAAATTTCAATAGAACTGTTCTCGTTCAAATTTTACAGACGCTAATTTATCCCAGTGAAAACCATCCCCACTGTATTGTTCAATATTAATTATCTCAATAGTCCAATGCAATGACTATTGAAGAACTGAATTAAATCCTTAACAAATTCTTCATTTTCATCCAGGAATTCAATAAAGTCTTTTTCTAAGATTGGCTCTGCTTTTTCCATTCTATCATTAATGAAAGCAATATCCTCTATTTGTGCTTTACCATCATTAACAGTTGATAAACTAGACGTGTATTGAAGACCTAGATATTCCATTATTAGAGAATCAAGTTCTGCTAATCCCCCAAATTGTCTCTTCATGAAATAATTAAATGGATCACCTTTAAAAAATATTTTTATAATTTCTTTAAATTCGCGCTTTACACCATTCCAGGTTACTTTTCCATGATAAATCATTAATTTATTTTCATTAGTATAATCTATAAAAAAATCATAACTTGGTAAATATGAAAACATTCTATAATATGCAGTCCCTGCAATTGCTTCAAGTATACAATCTGTATTGAATATAAAAAGTGAAATTCTAAAATCTTTATTTTCAATTCCAAGAGTATTGAAAATTGATGATATATTATTATTCCAAACCTTATTAAAAAACAAACAATTTGTAGCATTATTTCTAATCTCCGCAAGTTTTGGTTTGTGCTTCGAGTGGGTTTGATTAATATATAATTGTTCATTCATTCCATTAATACCCATTACTTCTAATATAATAATATCTTTAGATAGCCGTAAATCATTCTCAAAACAGCCTCCTTTGATAACCTCATTTACTTGCCAATTAAATTGATGAAGCATATTTTGAAATTTTTCAGGATATCCAATCTCTAAACTATCACTTTTTACTTTATCGGTGATATAACAACTTATATGTTCCTCTAAGCACCTAAGATAACCTTCTTCGTCATTTTTATAGTTTTCTTTATATTCAAGTACCTCATCATAAATAGCATATTCTTTTTTTAATTTATCCTTAATCCTTCTTAGAGCATTAAGATAATAATATTCAGTATATCTTTGAAATACTAAATAGATACAAAAAGGAAAAGGAATCTCATTCGTAGTATTCATTTTCAAAATAACATAATCACTGATACCTAATTGAGGAAGTATATCCTTAATTTCCAGTATAGTCCTATCTATATTTACATTGCTAGTATACAAAAAAGCTAAATGTTCTGTGGAAAATTTTCTTTGATAATCAGTATTAATAGGTATAATTTGCTCAGTCGAAATAGGAATATTAGCATGATCTAAATTAACTTTATAGCCTTCAATATAAAGATTTGTATAATTGCAAAACTCTGAATATGGAACAAGCAGCTCTCTCCATTCACTAGAAATTATTATCACTCTAATTTCACTATCTCGGATATGTAAATTTTGTTTTAGAAGAGCACAATATTTACAAACCTCATTAAGCGTTTGTCTTGCAGCTTGATTTGACCTTTTTAATTCAATAACTACATAATTATTCTCTAAATCCTTCGCTAGAATATCAATAAAACCTGATGATCCATGTACATTTTTTAATGGATATTCTTCTTGAATTAAAGTCAGTTCATTAGATATTATAGATAAATCTCTAGCTAGATGCTTTCGTATCTTTTCTTCAACTCTCTCCATTGATTTTACTCCTTATTAACTTCAGTAATCTTTTAAATAACTTTAACTTCACATTATAAACATTATATACTTCATTAAAAATAAATATATTTCTACATTTAATGTTTTGTATCATCTGTAATAACTTCATTCTACGTTATCTTGTAAAATTATCTAGGTATATCTTACCATATTATAGAATATTTTTATATATTTTGTGTATTTATGCAATAAAAACAGTAGCAAACTAATCTAAAATCCCAAATTTGGGGTTCCCAGACTAGTTTACTACTGTTTTTATCATTTACACTCATATAGTTTTCATACAATGAGTGTTTTTTAATTAGTATTTATATATTTATTAAATTCTCTATATGACAGATTAATTGACTATAAAAAATCCATTTTACCTCTATTACGCATTACATTATTTATTAATTGTGAAATGTTTTAACTGTCATTTACTTATTTGAATTTTCTTCGCAAAGGCCTTTTTTAATTTCAATAAATACTACTTTTTTATCCCTTTTCAACATCAAATCATATTTAGTTATTTGTATTTAAAATATTAAGTTTCCCTCAATGTAACTTATTGTCTGTAGACTTATTTACTACATATCCATAGACTCTTCTTTAATAGGAGGTTGTCTAATTATGGAAGATATAAAAAAAATATTTGGTTCAAATGTCCGTAAATACCGACTTGAGAAAAATTTAAGCCAAGAAAAACTAGCTGATATAAGTAATCTGCATAGAACTTATATCAGCGATGTTGAAAGAGCTGAAAGAAGCATATCTTTAGATAATATTCAAAAGATTGCAGATGCTCTGGAAATAGAAGTTTATAAATTATTCATCAATACATAAGAGAGGGATCTTTATGGATATTACTAAGAAAAAAAATGAAAAAGTAGATGTATATTATGAGAGGCTATCTAGAAATGAATATCAGCTTAAAAGCACCTATCAGTCTATCAAATCAGATAATATCGAACATTTATTAACAAAAATCGGAAGATTTACACCTGATATTTGCGATGTTGTTTGGTGTTTATTGAATAATGAATTTCCATCCTTATTTCCAAAAGCTGAAAATTTCACCTTAGCAGATGGAGCTTCAGTTGCTCATATCGGTGGATATGTTGGTATTCTTATGAGAGGAGGAAATAGACTTGATCGCGAAGGTAGAGACTATTGGATTAAACCGTTACGAGAAATCGGAGCAATAGAAGAAGTCACCTATCAGAATGGTGAATTTTTAGCAGGACATATAAAAGCCAAGTCTCCAAACTCTAGCTATCGCTTAAGTAGAAGTTTCATCACACTTCTACAGCAAGTAGGAACACCTAACTTTGAAAAAAAGCTTAACGAATGGATTTCAGAAGAATCTATAAACACTAGATTATCAATCCATCTTGAAGCAGCAAAAGAAAATAAAATGAATCAAAGTGATAGCTCACACAAACAACTCATATATGACTCGGTTAATATTTATTCAAAGCATTTCTTGACTGGTTATATCCCAGTTTTTGTTGATGCAGAAGATGGTGATAGAATTACTGAAGAAGAAATGCTTCTTCTTGATAAATATCAAATCAGTTTTGGTAGACTCGATGATGTCTGGCCTGATGTGATTCTTTATAATGAAGAGCTTGACTCTCTTTGGTTTATTGAAGCAGTTACATCCGATGGAGAAGTTGATGGGCATAAAATGCAAGGGCTTCATAGAATATGTAAGCATTCTGAAAAAACTTTTGGTGGAGCTACTACCACCTATCTAGATTGGAAAAAATTTGCCCAGCGTCAAAAAAAAGAAAATAATCTAGCACTAGAATCATATGTATGGATTAAAGAAAGTCCTGAAAAGCAATTAAAAGTTAAATGAATTAAGTATGAACCAAGCCCTTTGGCTTGGTTCATTTATTCTGAAAATATAATCGTTTCAATTAATTCATCTATTTCAAATTGGCTAGGTAATGTATCAGTATACTGTCTTCCAAGCTCTTCAAGTGATTCTTTTGAGGGATATTTTAATCCCCTTAAATCCGCTGCATTAACTTGAGTATGCCCGCTAAATACTCTAAAATATATATCAACAATAGAAGAACTTAGATAAAGGCAAAGACCTTTTGCAAACTCTAATGATATTCCTTCTTTATCCTTATGATAATAGTTTGTTTTGTTATCAAATCCTAGGAATTTAGTTTCAAATTGTTCACCTTTAACAACTCCGCAAACTATTCGTCGCCTTTCTTCTTTTGATGACATTCTTTTCACTAGAACATAATTACCTGAAGGTCTCAATCTTTTCATATTTTCTTCATCTGATATAATACAGTTGTATTTGGCACCTTCAGAAGGCCATCTAATAATGCTGTCGCGAATATGATTTGAATGTAAGTAAGGAACTGAACCCTCAACAACTTCTTTCCTAAGTAATTCTCTCTTTTCTCTAAATCCAACAATTGGACCTGTAGATACTTCAATTTCCAAGTCAAAAAGTGAACATGGTAATGATTCTATCTTCTCTGAAATTGCTTTATCCTCATCATTTTTTACTATACGAATTGTTATATTATTATCATTCGGATAAATCAGCTCATCTAATCTTATTGTCTGAGTTGCCAAATCATCAAAACAATCGTCAGTACTGTGAATAATATTAACCTTTTTTGTATCATCCCATATATCTTTAATACAATGATAAATAACAGTTTCTTGCAGAACTTCATCCTTTCTAAATGGTGATGTTCGAGAATCAAACAAGTGGATATTTAAAAATCGCATATCGCTTTTCAAGTCTTCTCGAAAAGGAACGAAATACACACCATTACAAAAGCTTCTTGGAGTAATCGCTACCAGTTCCCCCTTTTTCTTCAGTAATCGCTTTGCTAAAGAAACAAAAGCAGCATAAAAATTAGCAGAGTTTATTCCTATATCTAATAATAATTTATTCTCAGTAGTATCAGCTCCAAGCTTTCTGTATGGAGGATTAAGTATCACATAATCAAACATATCAAAAGAGTTAGACTGAATCTTTGAGACATTGTCTTCAATAAAATCACACCACTCGACTTGCCATGATAGTTCAATATTCTTTTCAAGACTTATACTAGAAAGTTCCTTTAGTATTATTTCAAGATGCTCTCTAACTGTTGTATCAATTTCATACAATGTTAATTCAATTTTATTAGGCTTATTTTTCCATGTTAAAACTGTAAGTATAAAAGCTATAGTAAGACTGCCCATTCCAGTACCAGGATCAAGAACTTTTATTTTGTTTTTCTTTGACTCCCTAAAGAATGAAGCCATATAGTTAGCAATAGTAGAAGGTGTGTAGAACTGTTCATACTTTTCTTTCAAAGTTATATCTCGAATGCTTAACTCCTCTTTTATCCACATATTTTGAATAATTTCATGCCTTTTATTAATATCCATAATAATCACCACTTCACTTCATAGTCTATGATTAATTATTACATCATAATAGGTTGTAATTATATATCAGCAGCTTTTATAATAACAACAGTGGTTATATAATACTCTCAACTTTGCATACCATATTATCTGTAATTAACTTATCAATACTTTCTTTGTCTTTAAACTTTTTACATTCTTAGATTATCTATTTGATCATTTTAAAAAATTCTTCCATCATTATTGCTATACTCTAATACTGTATTTATTGTCTTATATCAATAAATTAGATATAAATCTTATAAAATTATGTAGCTAATCATATGTTCATTTTTTAGTCTAGTTCTTTATATTACAACTTATCATTTTATATTTTTTATCACTGCTAAAACATCTATTCCGATATAATATCTCGCTATTATTTATTCAATATACTTTTTTATCTTCTAAAGTATTCAGTTCCAAATTTAGTTAATATAGAGAATCTAGTTACGGCTCTCTGGCTGGCTATTTTAGACCTTTGCAATTTAGTATATTCGCTATCACTATATAATTTTATTATTTTATTTTTAAGATATTCTATAGGATCCTCTAACGATAATATACTTTCAAGATTATTTGCTACGCCTATTGCTATCATCTCAAAATTAGATACATTTACTCCGCCTTTAAATTTCTTAACATCATTATAATACTTCTTAAAGACATCTTCCCCTAATGCTTCAGATAATAAAGCAAATGTTTTATCGAATATTTCTTTTTCTTTATCATAGTCTAAAGTATTATCTATGCAAAACTGTCGCATTTTATCTGTTATTACATCCCCAATATCATCGCTTGATGAAAATTCTGTATTCTTAATATTTCTATATACAATAAATCTTAAAACATATTCTAAATCATCTTGTTGTTTTTTTGCATTATCTGTCAAAGGCATACATGCTTTAAAATCTGGATTATATGATAACTTTCTAAGCCATATATAGAAATGTCTATTAAGCATTATAGCTAGACAGTTCCTAATTTCTTGATCACTCAGCCTACTTCCTCCTGTATTTAACCTATCAAATATATCATATTTTGCCTTTGTATCACTTTCACTATCTACCCTAATAATTTTAAGAGTAGCATTTAGGAAAGCATTTTTCAAATACTTGCTTTGTTCAAACGAAAATCTATGTTCGTGTACTTCGTTATTCCATACTTTGCCTTCCAGCTCCTTTAAACTCTTGGTCTCTACTAAAATAGTTGGTTTAATTAACTTGCCTTCATCATTTTTTAGTATTCCTAAAAATTCAAATATTGTAGATAATCTTTGAACTCCATCTATAACATCCCAATTTAATTCGATATCCTCTGCGACAAAAATCGGAGGAATCGGTATACCCAATAGAATAGATTCTATAAATCTTGATTTTTGTTTTTCTGTCCATCTAAATACCCTTTGAAATTCTGGATGAATATCTATAGCATTTCTGGTATCATACATTTCTTTTAACTGTGATATCATGACATCTATTTCATTTATCTTTATTTTTCTTCTTTCTTTTATTATTTTCTGCTCTAAGTCACTTGTTGTAAATGTATTGTCTTTCAGTTGCTCCCCTAAACCCAAATCTAATCGTAATTGTTCCATATTATAAACTTCCCCCTTGTCCCTTTCTATAACCGGACTATTATATGTATTATCAAAATCACTAATTTTATAATGTATTTTTAATTTTTCTTCTTCGGTTAACTCTTTCCCTATTAGATTCTCATTAATGTTAAATAGCTTGCTTAATTGGTGTGCTCTTTTATCTGGAACTTTTCTTTTCCCTTTTATCCAATCACTCACAGATTGTGGTGATATGTCAAGATACTTTGCCACCTCCTTAAATTCCATTTTTTTTAATTTAACTATTAATTCTAATCCTATCATTTTCCCTCCTAATATTATCAATCCGCCTTATTAATAAGTCAATCCTTATTTTTTCCCAAATTTTATAAGTCAATATTACTATGACTTATTGAATAAGTCAATATCTTTTTCAAAGTATACTTAATAAGTCTAACTGTACAATCTATATTTTTCTTAATTGTTTTATATATTTTACATTAACTATTCTATCGAAAAAATAAAGATCGCTAATGATATAATTCTTGTATCTAAAAAACAGTAGTTATAGTTGCTACTACTTTGATTATAGTAAGTTCTTTATCTGAATAAATTGCCTACAAAAAATATAAAAAGAGTAGAAAATAAATCTACTCCCTCTATTGCTATAATTTCAACTCTTCATCTATGTCTTTATCATAAATAATATTTTAATAACTTATCTAACGATACTAAAATTCCAAAAGTTTTAAGTTTTTCTCTTCTCTTTTCATAAAGAAATCTTATCAATGATTCCTTAACATCATTTGTTCCATGATGTACTTTTCTATGGCAATTAGGACACAAACTTACAATATTACCTGGTACATCAATATCATGATTATAGTCGGAATCATAATAGTATTTCATTGGTATTAGGTGATGCGCCTCCATATAATTTTCACCAGTAGCTGCTGAAATAAATGTTTCATTTTCACATTCTGCTTCACAAAGATAGGCAGCTTTAACTATAGCCTCTTTTCCTTTTCTAGGGTCTCTTGGTGGAATTTTATTTCTATTGCGTAGTGATATTTCCTCTTTTTTATCTTGTGGAGCTTCAGGTGTGTCTGTTGGTTCAACTACATAAGATTTTTTTGATATTCTTGTTCATCTGTTTCTTCTTCGATAATCTCTTTACAAGCTAGGCTCTTTATCATTTCTGAAAAATCATCTATTTTTCCATCGCCTATGATATCAATAAGTTCATCATAAACTATCATTAGCTGATGTAAATCTTCTTTCATTTCATCTATACTAGGTAAATTATTTAGATCATATCCTTTACCACAAATATGTCCATATTCATACCCTTTAGGAGTTCTTTCTTTACTTACATTAAGAATAATGTGGTCATTTGGAAACCTATTTTTATCATAATTTAGTTTTTCTCTATGTTCTCTAGATATATTACTTACTAGATTTCTAGTATTATCATTTTTTCCATACCTTTTTTCATAGTAAGTCCAACCCTGATTTAACGACAAATAAACCTTTTCCATGTTAGATTCAAACAAAAACACAATATAAAATCCATACTGAGCTAAAAAATCACGATTGTTAGCAAACCTAATTAAAAATTCTTTATCACCAATTGTAATCCATGGTACAAATGTCATCACCCCAGCACCAATACTAAGTTCATAATTATATTTTTCTTGATCAACTTCATATGCGTCTAAAAACTCATCTAAATGAATAGAAAAATAGTCTCTCATTATAATGTTCACATAGAGTTGGACACAATTTCTTAAAAATAAGTTATGATAGAGTTATGAGTAGAAAAAGAAGAAATTGGACCCCCGAAGAAAAAGCAGCAATCGTACTTGAGATTTTACGAGAAGAAAGTACATTAGCTGAAATTTCAAAAAAATATGATATTGCACAGCCAGTGTTAAGTCGATGGAAAGCTGATTTTATCGCAAATATGGCTTCTGTATTCGATAAAAAAGGTGAAGAAATCGAAAAGGTAAAACAAGAATATGAGGCGGAAAAGGAGCGCCTTGTTCAAAAAATCGGCGAACTCACACTGGATGTAGATTTTCTAAAAAAAAAGCACAAACAGGTTTCCGAGCTGAGGAAAAGAAAACCTTAATCGAATGGAAACATTCAAAACTCACAATCAAAAAACAATGTCAACTTATTGGATTACCACGTTCAACTGCGTATTATGAATCTATAAAAATAGAGCCAACAGCAGATGAAATTGCTGTTAAAAATGCCATTGATAAAATCCACTTTAAAGAGCCTTCCTATGGTATTAGAAGGATCAAGAATGAACTTCACACACTTGGCTTTAAGACCATTGGAAGACGGCTAGTGAAACGATATATGAGAGAAATGGATATTTATCCTTTCTTTCCAGGACCAAATCTTAGCAAGAGAGCCAGAAAAGCTAAGGTTCATCCCTATCTCTTGCGAAATCTTACTATCAATCGCTCTAATCAGGTTTGGTCTATTGATATTACGTATATAGGTACCCCAACTGGATTTGTCTATATGACAGCAATTATTGACTGGTACTCAAAATTTATAGTTGGTTATACTATAAGCAACACTCTACAAACAGACATGGTCACAAGGGCTGTGAAAGAAGCTGTGGCACGCTATGGAAAACCTAAAATCATCAACAGCGATCAAGGCAGCCAGTTCACGTCTAAAGAGTATATTGACTTAATAAAAAGCTTTGAAATAACACAAATCAGCATGGATGGAAAAGGACGTGCTACAGATAACATTGCAATTGAAAGGTTTTTCCGATCATACAAATGGGAGCGCCTCTATTTGATGTGCCCAGAAACTGTTACTGAAGTCAAAGAAATCACCAAAGAGTATATAGAAACGTACAATTACAAAAGAGGACATCAAAGTCATGGATATCGCACACCTGCAGATATGTACTTTGATATAAACAATCAGGAAATCGCTTAAAATTCACGAAAGGAGTTCATAACTAAGAAATTCGATTTTCGTGTCTTGACAAGCGTGCACATTATACATCTCTCTAGTAGCTTTTCTAATATCTCTATACTTTGTCAAATAATTTTCTTTGAAAAAGTTTAATAACCTATGCATTCTATCACCTCATATAAAAATTATGTTAACGCTAGTATATACATATATTACCACAATTCAAGTTTTTTATATAATTATGTAATAAAACGGGAGGAATTTGAAAATATTTGCTTAAATATATAATAAACACTATATTTTTTAAAGGTCTGCTTTGCCTAATCATATTTAAGGAGGTTATTATGAGATTTGATAAAGCTTATTGTATCGAATTAGAAAAACCTATGACTCCATATTTTGCTAGAGATCTATTTTTCGATGAAGAAAGTAAATACTATAATCAAAAACTACATTTTAGATGCGAAGATGACAAATGTAAAGTTGAGTTAGTAGGTGTGAATATATATAATGATAAAAAAAATAAAAAAGCTTTACATTATAGAACAAAACCTAAATTAAAGCATGATAAAAATTGTAGTTACTTTCTTAAAGATCATGAATTAAAAACAGTAGAAACAAAAAACAAAAAAGAAGATGAAGGATTTAAGATTACACAGTATCCATCTGTTTTCCTTTTAAATAGACCTAAATCCATTGGAGGAATTTCAGGAGTCATAGAGATAGAAGAAGCCATTGAAATTAACAAGTCATCTCCACAAAATGCTTCAAATGTAAGTAACAATACTGTTAGAACTTCTATTCTTAAAACAAGTTGTTTAGATAATCTTGTAGATTGTTATTTAAACGGTGATAAATATAAATTAAACAATCAACCTTTAACTATAGGCACTAAAACTAAATACTTTAATAATTTCTTTAAAAACATTAAATATTTTCAAGATGAAGAAGGGCTAATCTATTGGGGAGAAGTTAAGGAAGTCAAAAAATTTGGACAAAATTATAGCATTATATTCAAAGATAAATCTAAAATAGATAATAACTATCTCACAACTTCTATATATATAGAAAATCATATTATTGAAAAATATAGAAAGAGAAAATTATTTAGGAATCATTTAGATGAATTAATAAATTCAAAAGAACGAATTCTATGTTTTTTTGTTGGATCCTATCCAGAAGTTGTAGAAGTGAAAAAAGGAGATCTTAAATTTAAAGTATTAGATGTTAAAATATCAAATCTTGATCATATTTCATTTACTTTTGAATAATAAAAAAACAAGATCATTTCAGGTATCCAATTATAAATAATTATATCAATAATGATAAGAACATCATTAGTATATGCGTTAGTTATATTTAAATAATATTTCGTTTATATATATCACATTGAAACAAGTAAATAAGTATGCTATCCTAATATGGATATTATTAAGAAAAAGGTGATGTTATGAAAAATACACTTAAAGTTGTTGGCGCTATAATAAAAAATGAGAACGATGAGATATTATGCGCTCTTAGATCTCCATCAATGTCCCTTCCAAACCTATGGGAATTTCCAGGAGGTAAGGTAGAAAAAGATGAGAAATTAGAAGAAGCAATTATACGAGAAATTAGAGAAGAATTAAACTGCGATATAGAAGTATTTAACCAATTTGATGATGTTACTCATGAATATGAAAAAGTTATTGTTAATTTAATTACCTTTATTTGTAAAATAAAATCAGGAACTCCTATTGCAAAAGAGCATAGTCAATTAATTTGGACAGGCACAGAAGATTTAAATAAACTAGAATGGGCACCAGCAGATGTTCCAACTGTAAATAAACTAATAAAAGAGATGTAGCTACATCTCTTTTATTTGATTAAATCTATATATAATTTATCTGGTACTTTATTTTTTAACTTCCATTGTATGCTCATAGGCTTATCACCACTACTATCTACATATTCCACTTCTCCTAAATATATAAATGGTAATGTGTTTCCATACATTTCTTTAAATTTCCTTACAAATAAATGTATTGTTTTTCCTCTTTCTTTATGATAAACAAAATCTTTTCCTCTATCAGAAGCATGAGAAGTCTGATTTTGGGTTTGCCAATGAAAGTTTTGATCATCTATAAAATAATCATGATATTTTAAATGATCCTCTATATCATCATCTTTATTAAGGTTTATAAACAGAAAGTAATTATCATCTGATCTACTTATCCCTTCACGCCAGCTACCTTTTTGGGCAGCAGATAACGATAGATATTGAACATCTTCTCTAGTGTAGTTTTTATATAAAACTAAGTTTTCTCCAGATTGTAAATATATATGAGGATTAAATTCTCTTTGATATCTTATTAGCGCATATTCTACTCTATCGTCTATCAATTTAAAATATTCTTCTTGATTTATTAAATTTAAGAATCTGTTGTCAAATATAAATGATTCTCCCTCTACTTTTCCAAAGATCCAATCTTGCTTTTTATATTTTTCACTTAGTTCATTCATGGATCTTAGAATTAGCTTTTTATGTTCATCTTTATTAACCTCTATACTAAAACAATACTCTATTTCTTTTACTATATCATCAATATTTACGCTTTGTTTATTTTTAGAAAGCCTTAATATTATAAACTCATATATCCACTTTGCTGGATACATACTTTCAATTCGCTCTAGCACTTCAAATAAGTATTTATTTTCTATATATAGCATTTCATCTTCTTTTAAATCTTCCATAGCTTTTTTAACTTGTAAAAAGCTTTTATATTTTTTAATGAACATTTCTAGCGGAGGTGCAGATTCATAATGTAAAAAGTCTAATATTTCTAAAGATCTTCCTACCTCTTTTTTAAATTGATAATATAAATTCTTTATCATTTCTGTAGAATTTAACTTTATGTTATCTAATTTATTTAATATTCTTCTTTGAGTAATCTTATCAAATTCAATATAACATTCACCTGGAAAATCTGCGAATTCTCTTTCTACACCTATACGTAAACTGTCTTTATCGTAAAAATTACCATTAGGGTTAGAGCTTAATGCTAGTGGTATCATAAATGATTTATTGTAATTTCCAATGAAATCTAATATAGTCACAAACTCTTTATTTTCTGCTTTTCTTAAGCCTCTTCCTAGCTGCTGAATGAAAATTGTAGAAGATTCAGTAGGGCGTAAGAATAATAAAAGATTTAATTTAGGTATATCCACACCTTCATTAAATATATCAACAGTAAAAATAATTTGTAATGGATCATTTTCATCCTCTAAAGCTTCAATAGCCTTTTTTCTAGTATCCGAATTATCACTTCCAGTAAGATGTAATGCCTTAATTCCTCTTTTATTAAACTCACTACTCATATATTCAGCATGCTTTATATTTACACAAAATCCAAGTGCATGCATTTTATTTCCATCATATCCGTATTCAGTTATTTTATTTAGTATGAAGTCGACTCTCTCTTGTATATTTAATTTTTTTACTAGATCATCTTCTTCATATACTCCATTTTTTACATTTACTTTATCATAATCTATTGTTTCATCATTAATTCCAAAGTAGTGGAATGGACATAATAGCTCTTTTTCCAAAGCTCCTCTTAATCTTACTTCAAACACAATATTATAATCACAAAGTGCTAGAACATCTCTTCCATCCATTCTTTCTGGGGTAGCAGTTAAACCTAGTAAAAACTTAGGTTTAAAATAGTTTATAACTTTTAAATATGTAGGAGAACTAGCATGATGGAATTCGTCAATTATTATGTAATCAAAATCTTTTTCATTAAATCTATTCAAATTTTCATCTTTAGATATTGTTTGTATGCTAGAAAATAAAAATTCTTTTTCAAATTCTTTTTCTGTTCCTGTTAATTTACCTAATTTAAAGTCATCTTTAAAGACGCCTCTAAAAGTCTCTTTTGCTCCATTTAATAATTCATCTCTATGTGCTATAAATAAAAGTTTTTTAGGGTTAAATTCCTTAGCATCAAATGCAGATAAATAAGTTTTTCCTGTTCCAGTTGCAGCTATAGCTAATGCTCTTGCATGTCCTTTTTCTCTTGTTTTCTTTAGATTTTTCAATGCTTCTTCTTGCATTGAATTGGGTTTAATCTCTTGTTTTTCTTTTTCTTCCGTTTTATTATAATCAAAACTTCCTATGTACTTACTCTGCTTTTCTCTTTCTGCTAAAAACTTTTCGTATTGCTGTATATAATCTTCTGTCAGAATAAAGTTTGATTCATTCGTCCATAGCTCATCAAATTTATTTAAAGCCTTTTTATAAATATCTATATATGATTCATCAGGAATTTTTAGATTCCACTCTTCACCTTCTTTTAGGGCCGATTGAGAAAGATTAGATGATCCTATTATAGCTGTATTAAACCCACTATCTCTATGAAATAGGTAAGCTTTTGTATGGAAACTATTTTTATTTATTCCATATATCTTAACCGCTATATTGTTATACTCTAATAATTTTCTAAGAGCCTTAGGCTGGGTTATATTCATATATACAGAAGTCAATATCCTTCCCTTTATTCCTTTGTCTCTTAATTCATTAAGCTGCCTAGTCAGTAACTGTAATCCTGAAAAACGAATAAAGCTAACCATAAAGCTAAATCCATCACAAGTTTCCATTTCATATTTTAATGTTTTGAAAAAGCTTTTATATTTTTCTTTTTCATTTAATACTAGATTCATATCAGTTAAATTAAAATCATTAGGTATATTAGGCATTTCAGCCTGTTCTCTATATAATATTCTTTTTAGTGGCTGTTCAAAATTAAACTTTTCTGTATCTCCTATGATATCTAACACCTTGTTTGCTATATTTATGGAATCACTTAAGCTATTATTTTTGAAATTTATATCAATATGGTTCGAAATTTTCCTAATCAATTCTTTTTTTAAAGTTTCATTATAAAAAGTTGGACTTATAATTTGCTGAACATTGTTCTGAGTATATGTCTTTTCTTTTTGTACTATCTCTTCAAAAATACTATGTTTATGCATTATATACATCCTTTCATCCATCATTTGTTAAATATCCAATAAATGTTAATTATAATACAACTTACTTAATTGTAGTATTTCATCATAATCTTTATGATTCTATATTTACAGTTGTATTTTATCATAGTATTTTTTAACTTTATATATTTTTGTATACTTATAAATGATTTTGCAGTATTTTACAAATAGGTATATAATTCTAATTGATACCATTTTTATAGAGTTGATTTATTATAACGCTCCTAGTCATGTCCTTGATAAATCATTTTGTTTTTTAAGTTATTTATGATATTTCATCAAAAATATAAAAAGTATATAGTATTTTTATATTTAATATATTTATAAAGAGAGGTTATAGAATGAACGATTTTATTTATGCAAAAAAATTAAAAAAGATATTTGAAGCTAAAGGTTCTTATTATTCTATAAAAACTGAACTAAATGAAAAAATATCATGCAGAAATGTTTTAGAAATATATGATAAAAGTTTAAAAAGTAAATTTAATGCTAAGTTGATAAAACATAAGCCAGATGCTTTATTCATTATGATGAACCCAGGATCTTCTAAACCGATAAACTTAAGCTATTCCCCTCCCATATTCAATTTAAATAGCAACTTAAATGTAAAGATTTCTAAAAATGATTTGGTATTAGCGAAACCAGATACAACTCAATATCAAATTATGAGAGTAATGCTGAAAATGAACTGGAAACATGTAAGAATAATCAATTTATCTGATATTGTCGAAACCAAAAGCAATAAATTTATTATAAAATTTGAAAATTTCAAAAATAATAATAAAAGCAACATTCACTCTATATTCGCTAAGGCAAGAAAGGAAGAATTATCTAAAGTCTTAGATATAAAAAAAAATGGCCCAATAATTGCTGCTTGGGGTTCAAATTTAAAGTTAATTCCATTAATTGATCTAAGTTTAGCTTCATTAAATAATAAAAAAATATATGGAGTTAAGCATTCTAGTAAAAACAAGCTCTATCTCCATCCATACCAACGTACTCATAAAGACCGAATTTCATGGGTTAATACTATTGTTAATCAGTTATTTCATAGCAAATAACATATGTTAAAATTGCACAATTTTACCTAAAGCAATATTGTATATTTATTTTATCTTATTAAACAAGCATCCTATATAGGATGCTTGTTATTCTCTTATTAATATTTTTTACTGTGCTTATAATTAATATCTTTATTTCCCATTATAATTCCCACTTATAACTCATTATACTTATCAGATTTCCCCTTACACTTTTCTACTGGATACTTCTCAGCATTCTTTTGCATCTTATTTTTTATAACCTCTAGTAAGTCTATATTTAGTTCATTGCATAATAACAATAAATAATTGCCTACGTCTGCTATCTCTTCTTCAATTTTTTCTTTTTTATCGCTATTAATTAATTCATTAATTTCATCATCTGTTTTCCATTGAAAGCACTCTAATAATTCACTACCTTCTATACTTAATGATATTGCTAAATCCTTTGGTTTATGAAATTGCTTCCAATCTCTATCATCTCTAAATTTTACTATATCATTTATAACCTCTTTTATTTCCATGAATACACTTCCTTGTCTTATATTATAATTTTATATCTTCAAATCTGCTCTATTATTCATTGCAACTACTTTCACTAAATCAGGACTATACTCTTGTATTTCTATCTTATCTAGAAATAACATTCCTTTAACTTCTATTTCTTCACAATTTAAATATTGATTATTATTATCTTTAACTAACATAATATAATCATATAATTCCTGTAGTTCTGTTATTGCATAATTTACATCTGAAGTATATTTTGCTTCACCTACTTCTATTTAATATGCTGTTAACTTTAAAATCCAAAATGTAATTCTCTATGACAATTAGGACAAACTGCTATACAATTATCTACTGTATCATCACCACCATTTGCTAAAGTCACTATATGATGAACTTCCAAGTATGGTGAGTTATCCGATTTTCGTATAAATGGAGCAGGAGCATTACATTTTTCACATATTCCTTTTGCCCTGTATAATACTTCAGCAATTACATCTGGATTTCTTTCATAAATATAAGTAATACTAGGACTCTTTGATGGATTTTTGGGGGCCTTTTCTAACCTCTTTTTACGTTCTTCCGAAGTTTCTTTTTGAGATACTTCTACGCTATTGTCCAACTTACCCACATTCTCTTTAAATTCATCTTTAATTTTTCCTAAATAACCTAATGACATCAAAACGGATCTTTTTAAATGATCTATTAGTTGCTCATAATTTGAAAGTGGGTAATAAAACTCTTTTGGATTCACAAAAGCATTATTATAGTCTGATCTTGATGATCCTTTAACGTTAATCGCTAAAGCTATACCACGTTTTTTTCTTCTTATAACTGGTAATCCCTTTTTCTTTTTTATAGATTCTGCACAACCAACAAGTGCTCCTTTTCCTTCGATATCAAAACAAATTACTGAATAAATACCGTCACTTACCTTCTGCTCCTCTGGCAAAATTGCTACATAAGGTATAAGAGTAAATTTACCCGCTCCACTTGAAATATCAATACTAAGTTTATGACCATAGAAAGAAGAAAACTCTTTTTCTAAATAGGATTTTAATTTTTCTAAATCATTCTTAACTTCGTCAAAAATTGGATTATTAGTAGTATTTGTTTCATCATCATACCTAATATTTTTACTTTTAAATTCACAGATTTTATTAAATTGTTCAATCACCTAATCATCCCCAATCATTTTTACACAATTATTTTTAAAACTAATTGAAAGTTTAGCTTATAAAACATATATTTTGTCAACATATTTTAATTATAGTGTAAATATAAAAACAAATATATATTTATACACTTAATCCTTTGAATAAAAATTCATAAAACACGTTTTATATGGTCTATTAGTTTAATAATAAAAATTTTTTATATTTATTTCTATTGAGTAATATTTTATGATTTAGTATATTATAAGTATGGAAACTAAAATATTATATAAAAGAGCAGACAACTGCTCCTTTTTTTAGAAGGTTTCACAGAACATACATTCGGAAGGAGGATTAAAAATGCAAGGTGGTGTAAGAAAAAGAGGCGATACCTGGTACTATTATTTTGAAGCTGGTAAAGTTGATGGTAAAAGAAAAAAGATTGAAAGGAAGGGTGGTAAAACAAAGAAAGAAGCTCTAGAGGCCCTAAGAAAATCATTAAATGAATTTGAAAAATGTGGCTCTCTGGTTGATGAGAGTAACATCAGCGTAGCAGATTACTTTGATTATTGGTTTAAAGAATATGTATTGATAAACTGCAAATATAATACTCAAGCATCTTATAAACGTATAATAAAAAATCATATACAGCCTAATCTAGGTATCTATAAATTAAAATCATTAACCCCTGCAATATTGCAAGAATTTCTAAACGGAAAATTTAGAAATGGCTTTTCTAAGAATACTCTATCTAATTTTTATGGTGTTTTATCTGGTGGATTAAAGGCAGCTGTATATCCTTATCAGTTTATAAAGGAAAATCCAATGCAATATGTTTCCATGCCTAAATTTAATAATATCAAAAAAGGTCAGGAAGATTTAAAAGTTATATCCTTAAATGAGTTCAAAGAAATAATAAATAGATTTTCAGAAGGAAGCAATTTTTATATTCCCCTACAAATTGCATTTCATACTGGAATGAGAGCTGCAGAAGTATGTGGGCTTACTTGGGATTGTGTAGACCTTAGCCATGGCAAAATAAAAGTTGAAAAATCGATATTTAAGAAAGGTATGGAATGGTGCTTTGACACACCTAAAACAACCTCTTCTCAAAGAGAAATTCTTATAGGTAAGACATTAATCGATATTCTGAAAAAACATAGAAAATATCAATTAGAAAATAGGCTCAAGTATGGAAACTACTATAGTCGTACTATATATAAATTTGAAAAAGCTGATAAATTATATAATAGCTCCGATTTAATTTGCACCAAAGAAAATGGCGATTTAATATCCACAGATAGTTTAAAATATTTGAGTAGAGTTGTAAATTATGAGCTTGGTATTAATTTTAATTTTCATTCCTTAAGACATACTCATGCCACCATGCTTTTGGAATCTGGAGCAAATTTAAAGGATATTCAAACAAGATTAGGCCATAGTAAACTTGCCACCACAGCTGACACCTATTCGCATGTTACTTTAAAACTTAAGCAAGATAGTGTGAATAAGTTTGAGGAGATGTTAATATCTCAAAAATGATTTGCCACCCAACTAAATCTCGCGGTGGCAGGAGGGTGGCAAATCATAGTTTTTACAGTATCAAAACCCGTGAAAATAAGTTATTTCCTACGAAGTAAAACGACAGTTTCCATGTGAGGCGTATTCGGGAACATGTCCATTCCCTTCACCTTCACAATCTCATATCCAGCCTTTTTAAACTCTACTAAATCCTTCACTAAAGTCTTTGGATTACAGGAAATATAAAGAACTTCCTTTGCATTAAAATTTACAATATCTCTTATAGCATCCTTATGAATTCCTGGTCTTGGTGGATCTACAATAATTAAATCTGGTTTTTCCTTTAAAGTCTTTACTTTTTCTCCTACATCTCCTGCAATAAACGTGCAATTGTCTATATTATTCAATTTCGCATTTTCTATAGCTGCTTCAACAGCTTCCTCGATAATCTCAATACCAATTACCTTCTTTGCTCCTTCTGCCATGACTTGTCCAATAGTTCCTGTTCCACTATATAAATCAAATATCACTTTATCCTTGTTTTCTCCGATAAATTCTCTTGCTATAGCATAAAGCTTTTCCGCTCCTTTTGTATTGGTTTGGAAAAAAGAAAAAGGAGATACTCTAAAATTAAGCCCTAATAAATTCTCATATAAGCAGTCTCTTCCATATAAAATTCTCAGTTCATCGCATTTTACCACATCCGCAAGTCCATCATTAATGGTATGTAATAAGCTTACTAATTTTCCTTTCAGCTCTAAGCCTAAAATAAGTTCTTTATATTCTTCTAAATCAAACTCTACCTGAGAAGTGGTTACTAAATTTACAAGAACCTCTCCTGTATTTAAGCCTTTTCTTACCACTAAATTTCTAAGATATCCTTCATGCTTCATTGTCTTATAATAAGGAAGCTTTTTGTGCTCAAAATAATCAACAGTAACTTTTAATATATCCCTAAAATCCTTATCTACAAGAAAGCATCCATCTACAGTGATAATATCAAAGGATTTTCCTTTTTTATGTAGTCCTAAAGTAAGGGGCCCTCCTTTTTCTTCATCTCCAAAGGTATACTCCATTTTATTTCTATATTCATGAAATTCAGGACTTGCCTCTACACCTAAAAACTCGAATCCTTTTAAATTTTCTTTTTCAAAGAGCTCTACAATCTGCTTTTCTTTTATTTTAATTTGTTCTTCATAAGGAAGAGATAAGATGGTACATCCTCCGCATTCCCCGAAGTGTTTACATATTCCCGCAGTCTCTAAAGGAGAGCTTTCTACTACTTCTAGTATTTTTCCTTCAATCTTTTCTTTTCTCATTTTCTTAATTAAAGCTTTTACCCTTTGTCCACTTATTCCGCCTTTTGTGTCAATTCTCTTGTCTTCTATGTATCCATAGGAATTTCCGCCAAACTCCATTCCTTCTATTTTAAATTCTACAATATCTCTTTTCTTCACTTTCATCCTCCTACCCTATGATCTTCACATACATTTTTCTTTTTCTTGGACCATCAAATTCACAAAAATAAATTCCTTGCCATGTTCCAAGCTGTAGTTTCCCATTTTCAATAATAATATTTTCTGAAAAACCCATTAGAGAAGCTTTAATATGGGCATCACTATTTCCTTCATAATGAAGATATCCTCCATCTAATGGAGCAATTTTTGAAAGCCCTTTTATTATATCTACTTTTACATCCTCGTCTGCATTTTCATTAATAGTCACTCCTGCTGTAGTATGGGGAATAAATACAGTGCATAAACCGCTATCTACCTTATTTTTAGAAACAATATCCTGTACAAAAGAAGTAATCTCTATGAACTCATTTCTGCTTTTTGATTTTACTTCTAATATCTCCATGGCTTATCCCTCCAATAAAGCTTTAAAATCCTTTATACTTTCTTTTCCTTTTCCTTCTAAATAATTTAACATTTTAGAAAGAGATGTATTCATAATTAATTCCTCTGGCATCTCTATCTCTTTGAGTACCTTTTCTACATAATCAAATTTTCCAAGCTGAAAAGCAATATGAGCGTCACTTCCAATGACTAAAGGTACCTTTAATTCCTTTGCCATCTTTGCAATTCTAATACAGTTTTCTTTACTTCCCGGTCTACTTTTCCCAAAGGAACTGTTATTAATTTCAATTAATACATTGTTTTCCTTCGCTGCTTTTAATATCTTTTCTTCTTCTATAGGAAAAGTAGGATTCCCAGGGTGTGCTATAATATCCACATACTTATTTTCCATGGCTTTTAAAAATGCATTCGTATGTTCCTCTTTACTCCCAGATTTTATGGTAACATCATGAAGACTTGCAAGAACAATATCTAAATTTTTTAAAATGCTATCTTCCACATCTAATTTTCCATTAAAATCAATAATATTTGCTTCTACTCCTCTTAATACAAATACCTCCTCTATTACCCTTGGAATAACCTTTTGATTTGCTATATGATAAACATGAGGTCCTCCTGGCATAGCTGGTCCATGATCTGTAAGCGCAAACATCTTTAATCCAGTATTTCTTGCTTCTCTTGCTAAATCATGTACTGTACTGTAAGCATGACCACTTGCTATGGTATGAGCGTGTACATCTAAAACAAATTTCATCTACTCTTCCTACCTTTCTTCCATTTGTTTGATTTCTTCTTCCGTCATTTCTCTATATTCTCCTAGCTCTAAATGGGAATCTAACTTCAGTTTTCCCATAGAAAGCCTTTTTAAATAAATTACCTTTTTTTCTACACTTTCAAACATACGCTTTACTTGATGAAATTTTCCTTCATGAATGGTTACTTCTATTTCAGAAATCTCGTCACTTTTTAATATTTTAAGATGAGAAGACATGGTTTTGTATCCATCTTCTAGAACAACCCCTTTTTCAAAAGCAGCTACATCTTCATCCGTTACTTTTCCTTCGATTCTTGCATAATAGGTTTTTGGAACATGTTTTTTAGGAGATAATACTCGATGTGAAAGCTGCCCATCATTTGTAAGAACTAATAGCCCTTCTGTATCTTTGTCCAATCTTCCTACTGGAAAAGGATCAAATACAAGGTACTCTGGATCAATAAGTTCCAAAACCGTACTTTCTCTATGATCAAAAGTTGCAGATACATACCCAGGAGGCTTATTCAGCATAATATAAATGTATTTTCTATAATTCACCACTTCTCCATTAAACAAAATTTCATCTTCCTCTGGATTTGCATGAGAAGACGCATTTTTCATTACCTGCCCGTTTACCTGAACCATTCCTAATTTACAGTATTTTTTTATCTCCGCTCTACTTCCATATCCTAAATTTCCAAGAATCTTATCAATTCTCTCACCCTTAGCCATAGTATTCACCTACCCATCTATCTTTATATATCTATGTATATCATTTTTATCTAAAATTATATACCGCCAACGAATCTAATGATTCTGTTGCTTAAAATTATATACCGCCAACAAATCTAGCGATTCTGTTGCTTAAAATTTCATCACGCCAACAAATCTAGCGATTCTGTTGCTTAAAATTTCATACATTAAATTTAACTACAATTTATCTATATTTATTTTTATTTTTCTATTTTTTTCTTTTGTTTTTGTTTCTATCTTTTTTATTTTTCTCTATTTTCCACGCCTCATATGGGGCAAAGAATGCATGTAAAAAAACTTGTTTCATGGAATCAAAAATCCGTTAAGAAACTTCAACTGTATGAGCGGTAGCGAGTTTTGAAGTTTTAGGATTTTTGATGGAGAGAAACTTAGTTTTTTCAAAATATTTAATGCCTAAGCGTTATTTTTATATGCATCCTTTCCTCCGCCCCTTAATCCATCCATCTCCAGCTTTTTTCATATCCGTTTTTTAACGTTCCATTATTTAATTTTCCAAAGCCTAATGGATATCCTTCTACGGTTACAAGATTTAATCCATTTTCTCCTTCTATGAATATTGTTTCTCCTTTTAAATACTTTATAACCTGATTGTCTTCTTTTGATAAGGAAAGAACTCTTTTAAAATCTTCTTTTTTAAGGGCCATGGCAAGTGCTTGAGATGGATCAAATCTATTTTTCTTTATTTCTCCTAATAATAGTCCCGTTCTTACTACCTTTAAATTTTTAATAGGGATTAAATCCTTTGGTGCTAAGTAAAGATTACTTCCAATAGTGATAAAATTTCCTTTTAAAGAGATATTCATATTCTCTTCTTCAAATTTTTTAAACACCGCTGGAGGATTTTCATTTATTTTTTCAAGGGGATGATCTATTTCTTCTCCCCTTGTTTTTTCTAAAAGTGCAAGAAAATGACCTTCTCCATTAACCTTATGAGGCCAAAGTCTACCTACTTCCTTTATTCCAATTCCTTCGCTTATTCCATGATGCTTTTCTATATTTAAAAGTTTAAAGTTTTTATTTTCCATTAAAAACTTTTCTATCGTTCTTTCATTTTCTTCTTTATTAAAGGTGCAAGTAGAATAAACCATCTTTCCTCCTCCCTTTAACATAGAAGATGCGTAGTGAAGAATTTCTTCCTGAAGGGTTGGATACATGCTGTTGTCCTGATTTTCCCAGCTTTTGATGAGTCCTTCATCTTTTCGAAACATTCCTTCTCCTGAGCAAGGAGCATCTACTAATATTCGATCAAAATAACTTTCAAAATTATTATGTAGTCTTTTTGGAGTATCATTTGTTGCAATTACGTTTTGGACCCCATACATTTCTATATTTTTAACCAGTGCCTTTACTCGATTGGCATTTACATCATTGGTGACAAGAATTCCTTCTTTATCTAATCTTGATGCAATTTGAATGCTTTTTCCTCCTGGGGCTGCACAAAGGTCTAACACCTTATGTCCTTTTTGCACATCTAAAAATTCAACAGGTGCCATGGCAGAAGGCTCTTGAATATAATAAAGACCAGCATGATAAAAAGGATTTTTTCCTGGCCTAATGTTTTCTTCATAATAAAATCCATCTTTGCTCCAAGGAATCTTTCTTAAATGAAAAGGAGAAATTTTTAAAAATTCCTCCACTGAAGTTTTCAGTCCATTTATTCTAAGACCAAAGGCTCTTTCCTTTTCATAAGTATTTAAAAAATCGTCGTACTCCTTGTTAAGGAGATTTTTCATATTCTCTAAAAAACGAGAAGGTAGTCTCATAATTATCTCTCCTAAAAATGTTCTCCATTTTCATAGTATTTTTCTTTTTCAAAGGTAGTAAAAGCTAAATCTAAGCTTTCTACGTTTAGCTTTTCTCTTAAAGCATCTGTAATAATCTTTGCTACTGCATCTTGCACTACCTGTCCTCTATCAAACCATGCAACTTCAACAAAAGGATAAACAGGAGCTAATGCTCCATTTCTTATGGCAACGGACTGTATACATTCTATTTCAAAATAGTCTCTTGGGCACTTTACAGTTTCCACTAATGCATCAATTATTTCTTCACTTATTTTACAAATTTCTTCTGCTTTTATTCCTCTTATTTTAATCTGTGGCATCTTATTCCTCCTTTAATATCTTGCGTTAATATAGCTATCAATCAATGATTTTCTACTTCCTTGTGTAAATACACCATTTTCTCTAAGTTTTTCTATAATGAATGGATTTACAGAATGAAATACTAAATTCTTGTAATCATAAAATACAATCTCAAATAATTTATTTCTAAGCTCTTTGGATTGTACTTTTATATAATATCCTTCTAGATTTTCATATTCTAAAAGTTCTAATAATTTCAAGGTAGCATAATCCTTATTTCTATAGCACCAATTTACTTTATCCATGTATTCTTTAATTTTTTCCGGATGTTTTCCATATTTATTTAACTCTCGTACTTTAAGCTTTAAAAATTTTGCATTCATATTGTAATATTGATAATTATAAATTGCTTTTTCTGGATTATCTATTTTCTTATAGGGGTTTACATCTACACTTTTTATGAAATAATAGCTTTCTTCTATATATTCTCTTTTGCTTAAATCCCCTTGCAAAAATTGTCTTATTGTATAGTCTCTATGTTCAAAAAATTTTTCAAAAAAGTTTTCTATATATCTTCCCATATCTGCACCTTCTTCTTTTCTTTGCCACTATTATTATACTTTTTATTTATATTTATTACAATAACACTTATTTTTAAATCCTATCCATCTCCTATTTATTCTTTTTCTTTATTTTATAATCAAAATCACCTAGACCTACCTTTTATAAAAAATTATAATTAAAAGAATAAAATTTTTTTATTTCATATTTTACTATTTTGGATTATAATGTCTTTAAGAAGAGAATAATAATAAACATAGCTATTATTATTTTTAAAAATTATGAAATAAATCCATGGAGGTGCTTATGTTAGTTTCAGCAAAAGAGATGTTAACGAAAGCAAAAGAAGGAAAATATGCAGTTGGTCAATTTAACATTAACAATTTAGAATGGACAAAAGCAATTTTATTAACTGCAAAGGAAAATAATTCCCCAGTAATATTAGGGGTATCTGAAGGCGCTGGAAAATATATGGGTGGTTATAAAACCGTTGTTGGAATGGTAAATGGTTTAATAGAAGAACTAAACATTACCGTTCCCGTTGCACTACATTTAGACCATGGTAGCTATGAAGGCGCTTTAAAAGTCATTGAAGCTGGATTTTCTTCTGTTATGTTTGATGGCTCTCATTATCCTATTGAAGAAAATATAGCAAAAACAAAGGACATTATCAAAATCTGTGAAGAAAAAGGAATTTCTATTGAAGCAGAAGTTGGTTCTATCGGTGGAGAAGAAGACGGAGTTATAGGCGCAGGTGAAATAGCTGATCCACAAGAATGTAAAGCAATTGCAGACTTAGGGGTTACCATGCTAGCTGCTGGAATTGGTAACATTCATGGTAAATACCCAGAAAACTGGAAAGGATTAGATTTTAATGCTTTAGCAGCAATCAAAGATGCTACAGGAAACATGCCATTAGTTTTACATGGTGGTACAGGCATTCCTGCTAATATGATTAAGGAAGCCATTTCTTTAGGGGTTGCTAAAATTAATGTGAACACAGAATGTCAATTAGCTTTTGCAGAGGCTACTCGTAAATATATAGAATCTGGTAAAGATTTAGAGGGTAAAGGTTTTGATCCACGTAAATTATTAGCACCTGGCTTTGAAGCGATCAAAGCTACTGTAAAAGAAAAAATGGAACTGTTTGGTTCTGTAAACAAAGCTTAGTGATATGCCATGGCTTATAAATTTTTTCATAAGCCATGGCATTTTTTTATATTTATTTTCAATGCTATCCTTTTGATTAAGAAATAAGATTATTTGATATAACACTTTACTTGCTTTTTTAGGGATTCGGTATATAATATTTATTGATAGTAATATACTGTTTAAATAGATTAATTTTTTACATAAGGAGGTTTTAAAATGCCATTAGTGAATACTAGAGAAATGTTTAAAGCTGCCTATGAGGGCAAATTTGCAATTGGTGCATTTAATGTAAACAACATGGAAATCGTTCAAGGAATTGTTGCTGCTGCAAAAGCAGAAAACGCGCCTTTAATTCTTCAAGCTTCTGCTGGAGCAAGAAAATATGCTAATTCTATCTATTTAAAAAAATTAGTAGAAGCCGCTGTTGAAGATACAAATCTTCCTATCGTTCTTCACCTTGACCATGGAGACACTTTTGAAATTTGTAAGCAATGTATTGATGATGGATTTACTTCTGTTATGATTGATGGTTCTCATCATTCTTTTGAAGAAAATATTGCTCTTACCAAAAAAGTGGTTGAATATGCTCACGAAAGAAATGTAACCGTTGAAGCAGAGCTTGGACAGTTAGCAGGCATTGAAGATGATGTAAATGTAAGCGCAGAAAACGCTTCCTTTACAGATCCTGATCAAGCAGTTGAATTTGTTGAAAGAACTGGCGTTGACTCACTAGCCATTGCTATTGGAACAAGCCATGGGGCATACAAATTTGCTGGGGAAGCAAGACTTGATTTTGAGAGACTTGAAAAAATTACAAACTTACTTCCAGGATTCCCCTTAGTATTACATGGTGCTTCTTCTGTTCCTCAGGAGTATGTACAAATGTGCAATCAATATGGTGGCAGTATTCCAGGAGCAAAAGGGGTACCAGAAGAAATGCTTGCAAAAGCTTCAAAATTTGGAGTTTGTAAGATCAATGTAGATACGGACCTTAGACTTGCCCTTACTTCTGCCATAAGAAAAGTCCTTACAGAAAAACCTGCAGAATTTGATCCTAGAAAATATATTGCACCAGGTAGAGACGCTATAACGGAAATCGTAAGACATAAGCTTCAAATATTTGGAGCATCTGGCGCTGTATCAAAATTAAAATAATCTTATAAAAATAAGCTACTGATGAAAATCAGTAGCTTATTTTTTGTAACCTTTTTACTCAAAATGCATAGACTATAGAAAGATACAATGAATTATTCTATGCCTATACTCCTGGTACTAATACTTGACGATTTTGTAATATCTTTAAAGTAAGGAATACAACCATTTTTTCTTCTATAGATGTGAATACTCTTTCTTCAAATGGTGTTCCTTCTACAAAAGCACGATTTAAATATTCATCAAATTCAACGATTCTGCTACTAATTAATTCGCAGAAAGGAAGTTCATTGAAAAATTCTGTGCTGATTTGGTTATATTCTGATAAATCTCCAGATAATAATTTATCTTTTTCCGCAAAATTGCTTGGTAGATTTTCTGTTTTAAAATATTCAAATTCATTAGAAGTATTTATGCCTAAAAATTCTGGCGCTATCCCATTGAAAGTTACAGGTGTTGTACATCTAAAAGGAACATCTACCGTACAATGTCTAATATCACCACATACACCTTCTGTATTTCCACATGCTAAGGTAGAGTAATCAATATTTTTTCTGATGAACCCGCTAATAAATAAAACGTTGGTATCTTGTAAAAGTAGACATTGAGTTATTTTTACTCTCTTTTTAATATTTTTAATTTCAAGGGCAGGTTCAGGAAGATCAATATTTGACATAATGTGTATTTGAAGGGTTAATTCTGCAAGTACTACAGGTATTTTTACAGGAACAGGTCCTTCTAATGGTGTTATTGCTACCGGTTCATTTGTACAAGCTTCCGTAGTCCCTCCTTGAACCTCTACACAGCCTTGACGCATTTGTCCACATCCATTATTTGTTGTCTTAACATCTATTACTTCAATATGGTTTCCCATCATTAAATCCCCCTTATTATTTAATTTATTTTTCGGAAACATCTCTTCCTTGTTTCCTAATACATGATATGTAATTTTTAAATTTGTGTTCTTAGGAATATAAATTCTTCCAAAAAAAATATCTAGATCTCATCTAGATATTTGTAATTAGTGAAACTTGTCTGTTTTGTAGCACCTCTAAGGTAAGATAGACAACCATTCTCTCTTCTATTTCCCTAAATTCCTCTTCTTCGGATAAAATATACATATCATTTTCTACAATTTTGCTGCGGATTATTTCACAATAAGGACGCTGATTAAAATATTCTATGGTTATTTTGTTGATTTCACCATCCGATTTTGATACTAGTGCATTCTTTTCACAAGAGGAGTTTGATATCTTTTCTACTTTACCGTATTCAAATTCATCTACTCGATTAAAGGAAATATCCTCTTTTGGCCCTTTATTATATATTACAGCTGCCTTGCACTCAAAGGGAGCTTCTACAGTATACGCATGAATACTTCTATCCTTTGTAACATATTCTACATTTTTTCGAATAAATCCATTGATAAACAAAATGTTTGTCTCCTGCAAAAGAATACATTCTTTTATTTTTACATTTTTCTTTATCTTTGTAATTTCAATAGCAGGTTGTGGTAAATTAATGGTTGACATTAAATTCATTTTGGCAGTCAATTCTGCTATCACCACTGGTATTTTTGCTACTACAGGATTTAATTTTTTATTATTAATTTTAATATATTCTTTTTTTTTATATTTTCGCTTTGGAATTTTATCTTTATTACATAAAAAGTAATCCTCTAGTATTTTATTTAAAATATCCTCTATATTTGAAGCATCGATTTTTTCTTTATGCACTCGAAAGCCTCCTAACTTATGGTTTATAGGTTTATTTTCTACTACATAGTATGAACACTTCTTAATTTTGTTCATAAAAAAATCTCTCAAATTTTAAAATTTGAGAGATTTTTTCTAATTATAATATTTAGAAGATCCTTGTAGTTGTCTTTTAGAAACCAATCTTCCTAAATCCATTAGCTTTACTCTTTTTATATTTTTGAAAGAAACTAAAAATACAAATTTAACATCTGTGAAACTTTCATCTAAGTCGTATATTTCAAAATGACATTTTATATCATCAAACTTATATTCCTGCTGAAGATCATCTTCTACGTCTTCTGTAAGATCTCTTAAATATTCTTTTATATCTTCAAATAGTACTTGTAAATATTCTTCATCTACTCCTAATTCTTCGTATTCTTCATCTTCTAAGAATTCAAATTTAAAAGCAGATTTATCTAACTTACAATCAAAAACCATAATGTTTTCTTGTTTTATAGAATCTGATATATCCTTTACATATTCAAAATCTGCCATTACTTTTAATGTATCTTCTACCGTACCGCTGTTTATTTTCTTTTCTCCTTTTTTGTTTACAAAAGTTATTTCCACCATTCTTAACCTCCTATTGAGATTTTATCAATTATATCCTTTATTTCATACCAACTATGGACTCTCATAGTATTTTCCACATCTAGATATCGATTATAGTTCGTATCTACCAAAAGAACTTTTATTCCTGCCATGGCTAATTCTCTTGTATTTTCTGGATTATCCTCTAAAAACAAATCACAATTTAATTCTTTTGCCTTATCCACCTTATGATAGCTTCCTAAAGAATGTACTGGTATAGGAGGAAGATTTTGAGCCTTTATCCACTCTAGAGTGATACTTTCTATTCTTTTATTTCTTGCCGTTACAAAGGTTAAATTATGTTTTTCATACATCTCCCATAATATTTCTTTTACACCTTCTTGTACAGGTGCATTTAGATGCATGGTATCCCCTTCTTTTATATAAAAGTCTATTATTTCCTCTAGGGTTACCTCATATAAATCCTCTAATTTACAGGTATGGCAATCCTCCGGCCCCAAATTTTTATTGAAATATTGATTAAAATAAGGCATAAAATAGTATGGATCTGTAATAGTTCCATCTATGTCTATGCATATGTTTAATTTCTTCATTATGTACCTCCAAAAGAAATGCGCCTATACTATTATTGTCCATTTTCATTCAAAAATCAAGAATAATAAAGGAATTTATTCGTTAATTTCTTTTTCTACCTTTGATTTTACCTTATTTATCTTTTCAACACAACTACGGATGAGTTTATCGGCAGTTGTAAGCTCTTCCTTAAATTTCAAAAGATATTTTGGATTTTTTTCTTCTAAAAAGGCTAATCCATTTGCCATGGCTCTTCCTCTTAAATAATATGCTTTTTGCAAATCATTTTTTGCATCATATAATAATGGTTTGTTTTCTTCCCTTATGTCTGGTATTTCTAAATCTTTATATTTTTTTTCCACTACCTGACATCTTTCCTTTGCATACGCTACTTCCTCGTATAAAGTTTCTATACTTTCCTCTCCCTTTTGTATTTTTTTCACTACTTTATAAGCTTTTCTAAGGGGCATTAGTGCTTCCACTTCAATATCATATAATGTATTTTTAAATTCTATGACTTTCTCTAACTGCTCATTTTCTTCTTCTTTATTTTCTTCTTGTATAGGTTGATTTTCTTTTATTTCCTTCATGGGTAAAACTTCTTTTGCTTTTTTATCGGCTTTTATAATCTCTATTTTTTTATTTTCTTTTTCTTCTTCTTCTTTATTTTCATCCTCTTTCTTTTTATCCTTTTTTTCTTCTTTTTTTTCTTCCTTTATATTTATGCACTTTTTTTCCAATGCTTGAATCTTTACGTTTCTCTTCTCCTTATATTCTTGTAGAGAATCTATCTTTTGTGCACTGCTTGTTAGCGTTAAAACTATCATGCAAGAAGTGATGACATAAATACTTGAATATAAATACTTATCGTTACTTTTTTTCTTCCATAATAAAAGTATAAATATAGGCGGCATATATATACTCATTACTATTAAAATCCATTTCATACAGAAAAGCACCCCTTTGTCCTAAAAATACTCTATCTCTATAAAATTTCCAGTTTTACTCAAAAATATGAAGATTTTTGAAAAATAAAAAATCTCAATAGAAAAATTCCATGAGATTTTTTATATCTTTATTCATTTGCAGCTTTTTTATAAAGTACTTCTACCTTTTTTTCTAGCTTTGGATATCCAGTAGCAATTGCCACTATACCAAATATCCCAATTAAAGCAGGGTAATGTAAATACTTTAGAATTTCAAAAGGAGAAATTCCTGCAAGTCCTGCTGCAGCTAAAAGCTGTGCCCCATAGGGCACAATTCCTTGACAACAGGATGCAAATATATCTAAAATACTCGCAGTTCTTCTTGGATCAATATCATATTTTTTAGCAATATCCTTAGCAAGGGGTCCTGCCATTACAATGGCAATAGTATTATTGGCAGTACATAAATCAATAATACTTACAAGAGCCGCAATTCCAAATTCTGCTCCTTTTTTTGTTTTAATTTTACTGGTAATAAAATTTAATAAAAAATCTATTCCACCATTATATTTTATAAGTTCTACAATTCCGCCTACAACAATGGCAATCATCGCCAAATCTTCCATGCCCATGATACCCTTTCCTACTGCACTAAGAAATCCATATATATCAAAAGATCTATATACTATACCCACTATCCCAGCAAATACAATTCCGCCTCCTAATATAGCAAACACATTGACGCCAAATAAAGCAGCAATCAATACGGCTAAATAAGGAATTACTTTTATGATGCTATAGGCGTACCCTCCTTCTAACATGCCTTTATTTCCTATGGTCATAATAGAAAGAAGCACTACAGTAATCACTGCAGCAGGAAAAACAACCATAAAATTCACTTTAAATTTATCCTTCATCTCGCAACCTTGTGTTCTTAATGCTGCAATAGTAGTATCGGAAATCATGGATAAATTATCTCCAAACATTCCTCCTCCTACTACTGCCCCTAAAGCTAAGGGAAGAGGAATTCCTGTTTTCTCTGCAATACCTATAGCAATTGGAGATAAAGCAACAATGGTTCCCATGGAGGTTCCCATAGAAAGAGATATAAAACAAGCGATAACAAAAACTCCAGCAATCAATAAATTTTGTGGAAGAATAGATAAGCTTAAATTAACCGTTGCTTCTACTCCTCCCATTTCTTTTGCTACATTTCCAAAAGCACCTGCCAAAATAAAAATAATGCACATTAATATAATATTTCCTTCTCCTGCTCCTTTACAAAAAACATCGATTTTTTTAGAAATCTTTTCTTTTTTGTTCATGAGTATTGCCACTGCTCCTGAAATTAAGAATGCAACAATAACGGGCATTTTATAAAAATCTTTTGTAATCATACCTGTTCCAATAAAAAGAACTAAAAAAACGATTAGGGGCAATAATGCCCATGGATTTCCTTTTTGCATTTTATTCATGTCTTTGCTCCTTAGATGATTTTATTTTGCTTTTAAATTTTCTATTACTTCTTTTGCATATTCTTTTGCCCCAAATAAGGACATATCTTTATAATTCCCGCACTGAATAGGATTTACTGCAGGTATTTCCTCTGCTTTTAAAACCTTTTCTAAGGCATTTATGAATCCTCTTTGCACCTTTTTTTCTTCTATGTCTTCTAGAATGATTAAATAAAAACCGGTTCTACATCCCATAGGAGATAAATCTACAACATTTTCTATTTCTTCTCGTATAAATCCTGCCAATAAGTGTTCTAGGGCATGAATGGCTCCTGTTGGCATGGATTCCTTATTTGGTTGTGTAAATCTCAAATCAAATTTTGTGATGATATCTCCTTTTGAACCTTCTATTCTTCCGCACTTTCTTATAAATGGAGCAGTAACCTTTGTATGATCCATTGTAAAACTTTCTACTATCACCTTTTTCATGTAAAAACCTCCTTTTATTTTTTGCATGCCCATGTTTTGCAATAAGCACAGCTTGTATTTCCCTCACATAACCCTTTTCTTTTTTCCCCCTTGGGATATTCTACTGTTTTGGGGATAAAAGACCATCCAATCACTGCTGTAATGGATTTAATAGGATGCAACATGTAGCTTTCATCTACCCTAATATCTGGATTTGTATTTAAAAGAGACAAAATATGTTTTTGGTTGCATAAGTCCCAATCTCCATATCCAGGGCTAAATCTTGGAGAAGAATAAATTCCTTTTTTCATTTTTTCTTGCCTTTTACTTTTATGAAATTTTTCTATTAGGGCTTCTACTGCATAAGAGCCTAGGATATTAGCAATGGTACTTTCCCAAAGTTTTCCTTCTTCATATGCTTTTTCACTATATTTCATCAAATCTTCTCCTATGGTTACAGCAATGAAGGTAATGTCCTCACAATCCTGTAGTCCTTTCGTTAAATACCCACTATGAAGAATATTCTCCACTACCTCTTTTCTTTTTAAATCCATCCAGTACACCCTAGGCTTTATGTACTTTTTTAGCTTTTGAATGATCTCTTTTGCTCCCTTAAACTGGGGAGCATGCTCTATAATTTCATCGATTTCACTTTCTAGACTTATATTGCATAATTTATTAGAATCCATCCTCCCTCTCCTTTAAATCTTTAATAGCTTCTCTACTAGCTTCACTGCTCCTACAGCATCTTCACTATATCCATCTGCTCCACTTTCTTTTGCATACTCTTTTGTCACTACGGCTCCTCCAGCAATGATTTTAATCTGTGGAAGTTTTTGTTTTACGTATTCTACCGTTTTGGGAATTTCAACCATGGTTGTAGTCATTAAAGCGCTAAGTCCAATTATATCCGCGTTTTCTTTTATGCTTGTTTTTAAAAATTCCTCTGGAGAAACATTTTTTCCTAAATCAATTACATTAAATCCATGAGACCTTAGCATAACGCAAACCATGTTTTTGCCGATATCATGGACATCTCCTTTTACGGTTCCCATGACAATAGTTCCTTTATTTCTTAACTGTTTATCTTCTCCTATATATTTTTCTAAAAAGGCAAATACTTTTTCTGTTATTTCTCCACTGAGCATAAGCTGTGGCAAAAAGTACTCTCCTTCTTCAAATTTTTCTCCAACCATTTTAAGTCCTTCTATCAATCCTTTATTGATGATCTCTACAGGAGATACGCCTTCCTTTATTAAGTTTTCTACAATAGAAAGTACGCCATGAGATCCTATAACTACAGAATTTTTTACATTCTCTATAGAAATATCTTCCTGAATTTCTTTTTTCCTTAGTATTTTTTTTTCTTTTCTATTTCTTTGTATATAATTTTCTCCTTTTACATCTCTTCCAGAAAGAAAAGATGCTCCTTCCCACACCTCCATCATATTCTCATCTAGAGGATTAATAATACCTAAATCTAATCCATTTCCAATTGCCATGGCGAAGAATGCTCCGTTTATTTTTCTTCTACTTGGCAGTCCATGAGAAATATTACTTACCCCTAAAATGGTATTTACCTTTAATTCCTCTTTTATTTTGCTTAAAGCCTTTAAGGTATTTTTTGCTGCATGATCATCTGTTCCTAAGCTTAAAGCAAGGGGATCGATATAGATATTTTTTTTAGAGATACCATACTCCATACATTTTTGTACGATTTTTTTTGCAATTTCATATCTTTCTTCTATGCTTTCTGGTATTCCTCTTTCATCTAGTGCTAAAGCAATAACCCCCGCACCATATCGCTTTACTAAGGGAAGAATGGTGTTTAAGCTTTTTTCTTCTCCATTTACGGAATTAACCAGGGCTTTTCCATGATAGCCTTGAAGGGCTAATTCTAAAACCTTTGGATCAGTAGAATCAAGGACTAAGGGTGCAGTTACATTTTGTTGAAGAAGATTGATGGCTTCATACATAGTGGTTTTTTCATCAATTCCAGGGGTTCCTACATTTACATCTAATAAGTGGGCCCCTTTTTCTATTTGAAGGATTGCTTCCCTTTGAAGTAAACTAAATTCCCCTTTTTTTAAATCTTCTCCTAATTTCTTTTGCGCAGTAGGATTGATTCTTTCTCCCACTAGTTTAGGCAGCTGATTTTCTCCTATACGAATGACCCTTTCTCTACTAGAAAGGGTGCTTCCTTTTTTTATATTTCGAGGTAATATCTTAAAGTTTCTTAATCTGTTCTTTAAGGCTTTTGTATGGGCTGGGGTACTTCCACAGCAAGATCCAAATATATTCATTCCTATGGTAAAGTAGGGCTCCATGGCCTTCATAAAATCAGTAGGATCAAGGGGATAATAAACTTTTCCTTCTCTTAACTGAGGAAGTCCTGCATTTGGCTGAACAATAAGAGGAAGTGTTGTATTTTCTCCAATCTCCTTTATTACCTCAAATAACTCCTTTGGTCCTCCAGAGCAGTTTGCTCCTATTGCACTTGCTCCCAAGCTTTCTAAAACTACGGCAGATGCTTTTGGGCTGACTCCCGTTAAGGTTCTTCCTCCTTCATAAGTTAAAGAGCATATCACAGGAATGTCACACACATCTTTTGCCGCAAGAAGTGCTGCCCTTATTTCCCCTAAATCATTAAAGGTTTCTAAAAGGATGAAATCTGGTTTTTCTTTGGATAACGCCTCTATTTGTTCTTTAAATATTTCATACATTTCATTAAAATGGACTTTACCAATAGGAACAACAAATTGTCCTGTAGGTCCAACAGATGCTGCAACATAAGCTTTTGAATTCCCTATGGCTTTTCTTGCAGTCTCAACCCCTTTTCTATTGATTTCTTCTACTTGATTTTCTAATCCATATTCTTTTAATTTTATTTGATTTCCACCAAAGGTATTGGTGGTGATTACATCTGCTCCTGATTGTAAATACTGGTGATGAATTTTTTCTACCTTTTCAGGATATGCTACATTCATCCATTCAGGACAATCCCCTGGTTTTAATCCTTCTTCTTGAAGTAAGGTTCCCATGGCACCATCAAATACAAGCACTTTTTCTAAAATATCCATCTTCTCACTCCTTCAATAAAGCCTGTATAAAGTCTGTATCTCCCATAGAAAAAATATGAATTCCTCTCGTTTTCTTTTTCATTTCCTTAAAAAGTTCTTTTCCTATTTCTATTCCAGCTTCTCTTCCTCCTATTTCTAATCTATCTACCAAATCCTTAGGCACTGTAATACCAGGTACATTTTTATTGAGGTATTTTGCTAGTTTAGCACTTTTTAGGGGCATGAATCCATAAATAATAGGAACAGGTATTTTTTCTACTTTTTCTAAAAAATTTTCTAATCCGTTTATATCAAATACAGGCTGTGTTTGAAAAAATCTTACTCCGGCTTCTATTTTCTTATATAATTTTTCCAATTCTACTTCTAAATCCTTAGCAAAGGGATTCACCACTCCTCCTATTAAAAAATCTGTTTTTTCTTCTATAGGATTTCCCATGGCATCTAATCCCTGATTTAAACCATGGGCTATTTTAACAAGTCCCGTAGAATCTACTTCAAATACCCCTATAGCATTAGGATGATCCCCAACCTTTGGATCATCCCCTGTTAAGGTGAGTATATTGTTTACCCCTAATGCATTTGCTCCTAGTAATTCAGATTGAATCCCTAAAGTATTTCTATCTCTACAGGTAAAGTGAAATATGGTTTCTATATTTAAATTTTTTTGAATTAAATGACCCAATACAATGGGATTAATTCTTAATTTTGCCATGGGATTATCGGTTATATTGATGGCATCAAGGTGGTGGATTAATGGTTTTATTTTTTCATATACCCCTTGTGGATTTGGAGATTTAGGGGCTTCTACTTCCATAGTTACTACAAATTCATTATTTTCAAGTTTATTTTTTAAATTACGCACCATATCACCTCTTTAAATGTAATTTTAGCTGCTTAGAATGCAGGAATAATAGATCCTTCATATTCTTTCTCTATAAATTTTTTAACTTTTTCTGAATTTAGTAGTTTTACAAGTTCTTTGATTTTTTCATCTTCTTTATTGTCTTCTCTTGCAACAAGTATATTGGCATAAGGAGAATCTTTTCCTTCTATGAATATAGTATCTTTTACTGGATTTAAATTTGCTTCTAGTGCTATATTGGTATTAATCACTGCAAAATCAACATCTTTTAGTACTCTTGGAAGCTGTGCTGCATCTAATTCTTTAAATACAAGATTTTTAGGATTTTCTACAATATCTTTAGGCGTTTGTGTTAAGCCTTTTTCCTCTTTTAATTTTATTAAACCTTGATTTTGTAATAACAGTAGCGCTCTTCCTTCATTAGAAGGATCATTTGGTAGCGCAACAACAGCCCCTTCTTTTATTTCCTCTTTTGATTTTATCTTTTGAGAATAAGCTCCTATAGGCTCTACGTGTACCTTTGCAAGGGTAGCAAACTCCATATTATTCTTTTTAGAAAATTCATCTAAGTACGGTTGATGCTGAAAAAAGTTTGCATCTATTTCTTTACTATTTAATGCAATATTTGGTGTTGCATAATCTGTGATTTCTTTAATTTCTAGTTCGATTCCTTTTTCCTTTAATTCTGGTTTAATTAATTCTAGTATTTGTGCATGAGGAAGAGGAGATGCTCCTACAATCAATTTTTTAGAAGCAAAATCTTCTTTTACAGATCCACAACCTGTAAAAACAACAGTGATTAATAATAACAGTGACAATATCGTGCTTAATTTTTTCATTTTATTTTCCTCCCTTATCTTTTATCTATTTTTTTAGAAAATACATTTCCTATGTTTTGTACTATTTCAACCATGATGACTAAAATGATAATGGTAAAAATAAGTACATCCGTTTGAAATCTTTGATATCCATATCGTATCGCTAAATCTCCTAATCCACCTCCTCCTATGGCTCCTGCCATGGCAGAATAACCAAGTATATTTATAATAGTTAAAGTAATTCCCATAATTAAAGATGGCATTGCTTCTGGAATCATTACTCTAAAAATAATTTGCCTTATAGTTGCCCCCATAGATATAGAAGCTTCTATGATTCCCCAGTGAATCTCCTTTAAAGAAGATTCTATAATTCTTGCTACAAATGGAGTAGCCCCAATGGATAGTGGAACAATGGCGGCACTAGATCCTATCGTAGTTCCCACAATGAATCTAGATAGTGGGAATATGGCAATAATTAATATAATAAAGGGAATAGACCTTGTTATATTGATGATGCTATTTAAAATTTTATTTACCTTATGGTTTTCCCATATATGATCTTTCTCTGTTATAACCAATATAATTCCTAAGGGAAACCCTAATAGCATAGAAAATAAAGTGGCTAAAAACACCATATATAAGGTTTCAAATAAAGAGGGTAGGGTTAGTTGCCATAGACTCATTAAGTTTTCCAAAAGATTACACCGCCTTTACAATAAGCTTATTTTCTTTTAAATAATGAAGAGAAGAGGTGACTGCTTCCTCTGTCCCAGAAACTTTGACAACAAGATTTCCAAAATATGTATCCTGTATACTTTCAATATTTCCAGCGATAATATTTGCATCCACATGGTATCTTTTCACCATATTGGATAAGATAGGTTCATGGGCTTTCTCTCCAAGAAAAGATATCTTTAATATTTTTTCTTTTACTCCTTTATTGTTTAATCCTATATCCTTTGAAATATTTATATTTTCTTCTTTTAAAAATTTCTTAGCAGTATTTGTTTTTGGATTCGTAAAAATGTCAATCACCTTTCCTTCTTCTACAATTACTCCATTTTCCATTACAGCCACTTTATTGCATATATTCTTTATCACATCCATTTCATGGGTGATGACAACAATAGTAATCCCTAGTTTTTGATTGATTTCTTTTAATAACTGTAAAATAGATTGAGTAGTGGTTGGATCTAACGCAGAAGTGGCTTCATCCGAAAGAATAATCTCTGGATCATTTGCAAGGGCTCTTGCAATTCCCACTCTTTGTTTTTGTCCTCCTGAAAGCTGCGCTGGATAAACATTTTTTTTATCCAAAAGATCTACCACTTCTAAAAGCTCATTTACTCTTTTGTCTATCTTTCCTTTATCATATCCAGATAGCTTTAAAGGAAAGGCTATATTGTCATACACAGTGGAATGCATTAATAGGTTAAAATGCTGAAAGATCATCCCTATTTTTTTTCTTACTTCTCTTAACGATTTTGGATTCATGGATGTAATATCTATATTCTTTATCAAAACTTTTCCAGATGTAGGTTTTTCCAGCATATTGATACATCGAAGTAAAGAAGATTTTCCGGCTCCACTAAGTCCTATGATTCCAAATATATCTCCTTTTTCTATATTCAGATTTATATTTTTTAAAGCTTCTAAGGCTTCTCCTTTTGATTCATATACTTTTTTTAAATCCTTAATTTTTATCACTTCCTAAACCTCCTTTATTTATATAAAAAACCTCTTTCAAGACGAAAGAGGTTTTTACGCACACAATCTCATCTTCCAGCATATTGCTGTAGGAATTGGCACCATTGTACAATGTACTGGTTGCCGGG
>SWCA01005114.1_pt1 | contig 56777 bp, 55 predicted proteins | sample 4692961 | NCBI WGS metagenome assembly SWCA01 (sample SAMN10267275, study PRJNA491770) | bioreactor metagenome | isolation source: DHS bioreactor inoculated with | place: Japan: off Shimokita Peninsula | reverse complement strand
AAGTGATGGTAAAGTACTAGAGTTAATTGGAAAATTCTTAAAATCGGGTGTGATGATAGATGGTAATTTTACTTCAACGGAAATCGGGAGCCCGCAGGGCGGAGTCATTTCACCGCTAATTAGCAATATCTACCTTAACCAGTTCGACCAAAGGATGATGGAAAAGGGCATTAGGATAGTACGTTATGCTGATGATATTCTTATCTTTGCAAAAGATAAGAATACAGCAGGAAATTACAAAGCCTTTGCTACAAAAATCCTTGAGGAGGAGCTCAAATTAAAAGTTAACCTATATAAAACTAAGCTTACAAGTGTGTATGAGGGCGTTAAATTTCTAGGATTTGTAATTCGTAGCACATATCTTGGGATCGACCCGAAAAGGATAAAACGATTTAAGGACAAGATTAGAAGAATTACAAGAAGAAATTCTGGAAGAAAGATTGAAAGTATCATTAAAGAATTAAATCCAGTCCTTAGAGGATGGATGAACTATTACCGCGTAGCGAACATTAAAGGCTTTACTAGAGACTTTATGTCGTGGCTTCGCAGGAGATTAAGAATGGTTAAAATGAAACAATGGAAAACCTATAAGGCTATGCATAAACAGATGAGGAAACAAGGAATCAAAGGAAACGGCAAAAAGATGGCTGTGAATAAATGGAAAAATTCTAACGTTCACATAATTCACCAAATATTGCCAAACAAGTACTTTGAAGACCTTGGTCTCATTGATATATATAAATACGAAGTTGGTTTGTTGTCGAATTATTATTAATTCGGTGAGAAGTTTCAGGAGCCGGATACGGCAAACGTAAGTCCGGTTCTGTGAGAGCAAAGAAAACAGGACTAATTATCCTGTTTTCTAGCTACTCGATGTTTGTGAGATTCGCACCTTTGAAGAGGAAATTATCGAAAAGGAAAGAGAAGGAATATGGTAGTTTTTGAAGAATAAATAAAATAACAGCTAAAATTCAAGAAAATTTTTAACATATGGTGGGAGTAGAATATAGAATGTTTTTGAAAAAGGAAGTAATAATTAAAAATTCAAAAGGTCTTCATACAAGGGCTGCTGCAATTATTTCCTTTAAGGCAGCTAATATAAATGATGAATATGGTGTAAATCTATTCATACAGAAGGAAAAGAGTAAAATTCCTCTTAGTAGTATGCTTGCCCTAACAGCCCTACGCATTCAAAAGGACGATAAAGTTATAGTTGGATGTGAAGGGGATGGTGATTGCAATAAGGCCATAGATGAAATAGTAGATTGTCTAATGGGAGAAATAGTTGCTGATAAAGTGGAAATGGATGATATAGACAGACTTTTGGATATAAATACAATAACAACTGGTAAATTAATTGACAGTATAACTAATGGAGTTATAGTAGTTAATGATGCCAATAGGGTTGTATTATTTAATGATTCAGCAGAGCGAATAACAGGCATTAAGAAGGAAGATATTATAGGGAAGCCTGCCAATGAACATATTCAGGGATCTAAGCTTCATCAAGTCTTAAAGACTGGTACTAAAGTAGTTGGAGATAGGCAAAATACAGGGAATACTAATATTATTACCAATAGATCTCCTATTATTATGGATAATAGAATCGTAGGTGCTGTAGCAGTATTCCAAGATATCAGTGAGATAGAGACACTTTCTACCAAGCTAGAGAGTGTCATGGAAATTAAAGAAAGATTTATGAGTATAGCTACCCATTCTAATGATGGCATATGTATAGTTGATGAGAATGGTATAATAACCTATGTTAATTCTGAATATGAAGATATTTGGAAGGTCGAAAGGGAAAGTCTTTTAGGTGAAAAGATTAATACTAAAGATGAACACCCAGCCATTGAGAAAGTAATTAAAACTAAAAAACCTCAACTTTATATCATTGAAACAAGGGATAAAGATACAAAGATAATAACTAATGCTTTTCCCATTATTATAAACAACATCTTTAAAGGAGTTGTATCCCTATCTAAAGAAGAAACCCAACTTCATAATATGATAAGAAAGTTAAATGCTGCGGAGGAGAAAATAAAATATTTTAAAGAGGAATTGGATAAGAAACAAAATATACATCAAGCCTTTGACAATATTATTGGTAATAGCGGAATACTTGAAGATGTTCTTTATATAGCTTCAAAGGCAGCCAAGTCATCGGCAACAGTGCTAATTTCTGGTGAAAGTGGTACTGGTAAGGAAGTAATTGCCAGATCGATAGCAAATGCAAGTCCAAGGAAGGATGCACCATTAATAAAGATTAACTGTGGTGCAATACCAGAAAATCTAATGGAGAGTGAACTTTTTGGACATGTTAAGGGTGCCTTTACCGGTGCAATAAGAAATAAAATCGGTAAGTTTGAACTGGCCGACGGAGGAACCATATTTTTAGATGAAATAGGTGATCTAAGTAAGAATCTACAGGTTAAGCTATTAAGAGTTCTACAGGAAATGGAATTTGAAAGAGTAGGTGGTATAGAGACCATCAAGGTAAATGTAAGGGTTATAGCGGCAACAAATAAAGATTTAGAATCTATGATAGGAGAAGGCTTGTTTAGAGAAGACCTATACTATAGACTAAATGTAATATCCATAACTTTACCACCTCTCCGAAAGAGAAAGGGAGATATACCCCTATTAGCTGATTACTTTATACATAAAATTTGTACAAGGGAGAATATCTCTATAAAAAGACTATCAACGGATGCAGTGGAAAAACTGGAGAACTACCGTTGGCCAGGAAACATTAGGGAGCTAGAGAATGTAATAGAAAGAGCCATTGCCCTAAGTGAAGATGATATATTAAGGATAGATTTTTTACCGGGATATATAAAAGAAGCTAAAAAATGTGAAAAAGACCTTGTAAATCTTGTTGATGGTGATTTGATGACAATGGAAGAATATGAAAAAGATATAATAAAGAAAGCTCTAGAGAAATATAAGTCCTTTAATAAGGCGGGAAAGGTTCTGGGCATAACCCATAAAACTGTTTCAAATAAGGCTAAGAAATATAATCTTATTTAAAAAGTTGATAAATTTTATCAAGGCATGGTAAAATATATCAACTTTTTTTCTTGAATTAAGAGATTAAATTAAATATAAATTTTTATACTTTGCAGAAACGCTTATATTTATTGGATTTGCATAGAAAAATACTCTTGGATTGAACATTGGCATATTTATTGCATTAATATGTATTATAAAAAAACAAGGGGGAATATTATATGAAAAAAATTATTAATAATCCAGAAAATGTTGTAAATGAAATGCTTGAAGGTATAGTTAAGGCCCATCCTGACTATATAAAGAGATTAGAGGGTTTTGAAGTATTAGTTAGAGCTAATTCACCAGTTAAGGGTAAGGTTGCATTGGTTAGTGGTGGTGGTAGTGGTCATGAACCATCCCATGGAGGTTTTGTGGGAGAAGGTATGTTAGATGGAGCAGTGGCTGGAGAAGTATTTACTTCACCAACACCAGACCAAGTTTTTGAAGCAATTAAAGCTGTTGATGGTGGGGCAGGTGTATTGCTTGTTATAAAGAACTATACTGGTGATATAATGAACTTTGAGATGGCTGGAGAAATGGCAGAAGCAGAGGGAATGACAGTAGAAAAGGTTGTTGTAGATGATGATGTTGCAGTGGAAAATAGTACATATACAACCGGTAGAAGAGGTATAGCAGGTACAGTATTTATTCATAAAATTGCAGGGGCTGCAGCAGAAAAAGGAATGGAGCTAGCAGAAGTTAAAAGAGTAGCAGAAAAGGTTATAGCTAATGTAAGAACTATGGGTATGTCTTTGACTCCTTGTACTGTTCCAGCAGCAGGAAAGCCAAGCTTTGAGCTAGAGGAAAATGAAATGGAAGTAGGTCTTGGGATCCATGGAGAACCAGGTACCCATAGAGAAGAAATAAAGTCAGCTGAAGAAATAACTAAGCAGTTAGTGGATAAGGTGCTAGGAGATATAGAATTTAATAAGGACGATGAAGTAGCAGTTATGGTTAATGGACTTGGCGGAACACCATTAATGGAACTCTACATCGTAAATAATGAAGTTGATAAACTACTTAAGGAAAAAGGTATTAAAACCTATAAGACCTTTGTTGGAAACTATATGACATCCCTTGAAATGGCAGGATGCTCAGTAACATTATTAAAACTTGATAGTGAACTTAAAGAGCTATTAGATGCTAAGGCAGATACACCAGCATTTAAACAATTCTAAAATATAAATTCATTTATGTAGCGGAGATAACTATCTCCGCTACATATAATAAATAGAGAAATATCTTAAAATAAATTTTCTATTTAATATTAGGAGGAGCCATTATGATAACTAGAGATTTATTAATTAAAATTTTAGAGGGTATCGCATCTACCATTAAGGAAAATAAGGAACTTTTAACAGATCTAGATCGTGCTATAGGTGATGGTGATCATGGTCTTAATATGAATAAAGGTTTTAAGAGCGTGATCGAAAAACTTGAAGGTGTTAAGGATAAAGACTGTGGATTTATTTTAAGAACTACTGCAATGGCCCTTATATCTTCGGTGGGAGGAGCATCAGGCCCTCTATATGGTACTGCATTTTTAAATGCATCCAAGGTGGTAAACGGAAAGATGGAGCTTTCTCCAGAGGATATAGTAGCAATGTTTGATGAATCTATAAAAGGAATAGTAATGAGAGGTAAAGCTAAAAAGGGTGAAAAGACAATGTTAGATGCCCTAATACCTGCTCAAGAAGAATTGGTAAAGGCATTGGATGCAGGAAACTCATTAAGTGAGTCCTTCGATAGAGCAACAAAGACCGCATATGAAGGTGTAGAATATACAAAAACTATTAAAGCAACTAAGGGTAGAGCAAGTTATCTTGGAGAAAGAAGTATAGGGCATCAAGACCCAGGTGCAACTTCAAGTTATTTAATGTTAAAGACTATTGCAGACATTTTAGCTGAAGGAGAGAAGTAGAATGGTTGGTATGGTTATAGTATCCCACAGCGAAAAAATTGCCCAAGGCATAGTAGATTTATGTAGTGAAATGTCCATGGGCAAGGTAAAAATTGAGGCCGCTGGAGGTACTAGTGATGGTAGAATAGGAACCGATGCTACAAAAATACTTAATGCTATTAATAATGTAAGTGAAGGTGATGGGGTACTTGTATTGGTAGATATGGGAAGTGCATTAATGAGTACTGAGCTTGCCCTTGATTTATTGAATGATGAAAATATACATGTTGAAATTGCTGATGCTCCTATTGTAGAAGGTAGTATAAGTGGAATAGTACAAGCGTCTACAGGAAGCAGTATAGATGAAGTAAAGAAAGTAATAGAAGAAAGTAGAAATATTAAAAAGTTATAAATGAAGCAGGAGGTGTAGTACATGTATTCAAAGGAAGCTATGATAAAGGATGAAAATGGGCTCCATGCAAGGCCAGCATCGGAATTTGTACAAAAAGCAAGTGAATTTGAATCCGATATAAATATAATATATGGTGATAGGAAAATAAATGCTAAGAGCATTGTAGGACTATTATCTGGAGGTATAAGAAAGGGAAAGATTATAATTGAAGCCAATGGACCCGATGAAAAAGAAGCTGTGGAAAGCTTGGTAGAGGTCATAGAAAGATAGTATTAAGGAGGTGAAAGAATGGTAAAGGGAGTAGGAGTGTCATCTGGAATAGGGATAGGGAAGGTTATGAAGATAGAAGAGGTCGACATAAATATAGATAAGAATAATATTCTCCCTGAAGAAATACCAAATGAAATCAAGATAATTGATAATGCCTTTGATGAATCATTTATGCAGCTTGAAGATGTACAAAAAAATAGCAAAGAAGAACTACACAAAGAGACCATAGAAATACTGAAAGCCCACATGATGATTTTAAAGGATGAAGTCTTAAAGGATGAAATCAGAGAAAGAATAAAGGAAAGAAAAATAAAAGCTGATTATGCATTAAATGAAGTAATCAATGAAAAGATTGCCTTATTTGAGCAATTAGATGATCCCTACCTTAAAGAGAGAGCCAGTGATATAAGGGCAATTGGGCAAAGGATACTTAGAAATATAAAGGGAATACCCTATAAAGATATAACTAATTTAGCTGAAGATACAATAATAGTTACGGTGGATATGACTCCAACCCAAATGGCGAATATGGATAGAAAGCATGTAAAGGGTATTATAGCAGAAATAGGAGGCAAAACATGTCATACTGCTATATTAGCAAAGACATTGGGCATACCAACGGTTTTAGGTGTTAAAAATGCTCTTGATCTTGTAACGGAGGGTGCAATTATTGTAATAGATGGAGATGAGGGAAGCATCCACAGAGATTTAAAGGATGGTGAGCTAGTTCAATATAAAGCTGAGCTAGAAAAGCAGGAAAAAATGAAAGAAAAACTATTACATCTAAAGGACAGTGAGACAATAACTAAGGATGGAAGAAAAGTCGAGATATATGGTAATATAGGGTCACCCCAGGAGGCGAAAATAGCTTTTGAGAATGGGGCAGAGGGTATAGGACTTTTTAGAACAGAATTTCTGTTTATGGATAGAGATAAGATACCAAGCGAAGAACAGCAATTTGAAGCTTATAAAGAGGCTGCTATTAATATGAAAAATCGTCCCGTAACAATAAGAACATTGGATATCGGAGGAGATAAGGAAATACCATATCTAAATCTTCCAAAGGAAGCAAACCCCTTTTTAGGGTATAGAGCCATAAGAATATGCTTGGATAGAAAGGAACTTTTTAAGGACCAATTAAGGGCAATATTAAGGGCCAGTGCCTTTGGTAAGGTTAAGATAATGTACCCTATGATATCTTCCCTTCAAGAAGTTAAGCTTGCTAATGAGATTTTAAAGGAATCCATGGCAGAACTTGATAAAGAAGGTATAGAATACGATAAAAATATTGAAGTTGGAATAATGATTGAAACACCATCGGCGGCAATAACAGCAGACCATCTTATAAAGGAAGTAGATTTCTTTAGTATAGGAACAAATGACCTTACCCAATATACCTTAGCCGTTGATAGGATGAATGAGAGAATCAGTCATCTTTATAATAGTTTTAATCCTGCGGTATTGAGACTAATAAAGAAAGTAATAGATATTTCCCATGAAGCAGAAAAATATACGGCTATGTGTGGTGAATTTGCAGGTAATCCCACTGCTGTTATTTTGCTACTTGGTATGGGACTAGATGAATTCAGTATGACTGCATCATCAATATTAAAGGTTAGGAATATAATTAACTCTGTTGAGATGGCTAAAGCTGAGGAAGTGGCAGCTAATGTTTTGGAGCTTGAGGATTCCGATAAAATTGAAGTGTATTTAAATGAAGTAATAGATAAGTATCTTAAATAAGAGGTGATGAAAGTGAGTTTAAAGGATACGAAGATTATTGCACTCATATATGATGAGTTTGAAGATTTAGAACTTTGGTACCCTGTATTACGCTTAAGAGAAGAGGGCGCAACAGTTGATATTGTAGGACCAGAGAAGGGAAAGAAATATATTGGGAAATATGGTGTGCCTGCAGAGGCTGATTTTTCCTTTGATGATATAGATGTAAGTGAATATGATGCAGTTTTAGTACCAGGGGGCTGGGCACCTGATAAGCTTAGAAGGTTTAAAGAGGTTTTAGACATAGTTAAATATATGGATGAAAAAGAAAAGCCCATAGGTCAAATTTGCCATGCGGGCTGGGTATTAATATCGGCTAATATATTAAAGGGAAAAAAAGTTACAAGTACACCGGGAATAAAGGATGATATGGAAAATGCCGGAGCAACATGGATAGACACCCCGAGCATTATCGATGGCCATATAGTATCCAGTAGAAGACCCCCAGATTTGCCAGATTATATGAAAGATTTTATAAAGGTTTTAAAAGAAAAGGCTAAATAAATAAAAAGATTAAAAAGGATAGATTGTAAAATTCAACCTATCCTTTTTAAGTACCATTAGAAAACAATCCCATAAAATTCTATTTTTGCTTGTAAAAAAGTGCATTATAGTATATAATATTAATGGACTATACATTCCTTTTTTGATTTTTCAAATCTATATTTCTTTTGTAGGGTTTCAAGCCCACCTAAAATTCTTTTATTTAAGTTCTTTTATTTAAATTAAATTTTAATTATAGATTACTATTGTTTCGTTAATTAAAGATATGCGTGGTTTACATTTTTTTACACATAAGTGGTACTTTCTACCTCTTTAATTTTCTATGCTCATAACTGAATAATTATTCATAAATAATGTCTTTTTAATCATAAAGGCACTAATTCTTCGATAAAACCAGTGGAAAGGAGTGGAATAATTGGGAAAAATTATAAAAAAAGGAATTGTAAAGAAGAAAATTCATGGACGATATGAAAACAAAGAATATCAGATGAAGCTGATAGGACAAGATTATTTACCGGAAATAATTAATCTTCAGGATGTTGTTGTAAAAGACCTTAAAACATCGGAAATTTTTCAAGCGGATAATAGGGAATTCTTTAAGAATGAGCTTAAAAAAGGTGGTAAAATTATAGGTGTTTTTACCGACAATGACCTAATAGCATATAGATTCATAACCATGCCAAAGGGTGATAGTATGAATCTGGGTCTTGATTTAGAACTTTCTAAGAACGAACTTGATAAGGTTGGTCATTTGGAAACTACAATAGTACATCCTGACTTTAGGGGCAACGGATTACAAAGCAAAACCCTTTTTGTTGCATTAGATATTTTTAAATACTTTGAACATTATCATATATGTAGCACCATTTCCCCCAAAAACTATCATAGCCTTAATAATGTAATGGCTGGTGGGTTGGTTATAAAAAGACTTAAGAATAAATATGGTGGAAAACTAAGATATATACTTCATAGAAATCTAGCAGAAGAATTAAAAATAGATTATTTAAATAATATTGATATTGACAACGTTGAAATTTTAAGAAGACAGAAACTTCTTGAAAAGGGCTTTGTAGGATATAAGGCATTAAAAAATGATAAGGGATTTTCAGTAAGATATGGCTTAAACTAAAAACTACCTCTTAATTTAAAGAGGTAGTTTTCTTATAGTTTAGGGATATTTCTGCCATAAAAAATTTCGGTCATTTCCTTTTTTAGTCTCTTCTTAATTTGCACCTTTTCTTTATTATCTAATTCCTTTTCAACAGTTCCAAATAAATAGTTATCTAATTCAAATTCTCTTAGCATCATTTTAGTATGGAATATATTTTCTTGAAATACATTCACATCAATCATCTGGTAGTTGTCACGAATTTTCTTAGATATAAAATTCTGGATTGAATTGATTTTATGGTCAATAAAGTGTTTTCTACCCTGAGTGTTTCTAGTAAATCCTCTTACTCTATAATCAATTGTAATAATATCGGATTCAAAGCTTTCAATTAAATAATTTAAAGCCTTTAGTGGAGAAATCTCACCACAGGTAGATACATCGATATCTGCTCTAAATGTACTTATACCATCATCAGGATGGCTTTCTGGATATGTGTGTACAGTAATATGACTTTTATCTAAGTGACCGACTACATTTTTGGGAAGGGGAGTCTCCTCTTCATTTTCTAAGGAATCATTAGATTCAAATAAAGCTACCTCTTCCTCAGAAATTAATATAGTAACACTTGCTCCTTGAGGATCGTAATCTTGTTTGGCGATATTTAAAATATTTGCACCAATCATATCCGATACATTCGTAAGTATTTTAGTAAGTCTATCGGCGTTATATTGTTCGTCTATATATTCAATATATTCTTTTTTAGTTTGGGGCGTTTTTGCGTAGCAAATATCGTAAATATTGAAGCTAACAGTCTTAGTAAGGTTATTAAAACCATAGAGCTTTAATTTTTTAGCAGCTTTAAGTTCCATAGGCGCCTCCCTATCTTTATATAAAATAAATATTAAAATTAGTTTTTACAAGAGTAGACCATTTTTATTCTTGTTTATATTATTAAACTAAAAGTTTAATAATACTATATCTAAAAATGGACATAAATAAATTATAACACGGATTTTCAAGATGTCTATAGTTAATTTATTGAAATGGAAAATCAAAGTAAAGTTAACTTTTTACTAGAATTTAGTTTTTGAAAAATTTAAAAATTCAAATTCCAAGCGGAAGTTAAATTAAAAATTATTTATTTATAGTATATAATGGTAAATATATAAATAATGATTTTAAGAGCTATTTATAGGAGATGATGATATGAATACTGAAGAAATAATGGACCTAGCATTAAGTTTAGCTGGCCTTAAAGAGATTCCCGATGATTCAGGAATTATAGTACAGGGAGAAAATATAAAAAAGATTTTAATTGGTGTAGATATGCAGACTCCAGAATTATTACTAGGAAAGGAATTAGGAGTAGACTGTGTTATAGGACATCATCCGGCGGCAGGGAAACCTAGAATTGAGTTTTATAAAGTAATGGAGAATCAAATAGATAGAATGGTTAAATTCGGGATTCCAATAAATAAAGCCCAAAAAGTCCTTAAAAAGAGAATTGGCAAAGTAGATAGGGCGTCCCATGTTACGAATTATGATAGGGTTAGTTCTGCAGCAAAGCTTTTAAATATGCCATATTTAAGCATACATACTCCTGCTGACATATTATCAGAGAACTTTGTTCAAAAATTTTTAGATGAAAACTTTAAAGATAAGCCTAAGACTACCCTAGAAGATATAGTTGAAGCGTTAAAAGGGATTGATGAGTATAGTAATGCCATAGCAGGTCCTCGAATTAGAGTCGGAAGCAAAAAGGACTATGCAGGCAAAATTGCAGTACTCATGGCAGGAGGTACCAATGGAGGAGCCGATGTATATAAAGCCTATTACGAAGCTGGTGTAGGTACTATAGTTTGTATGCATGTTCCTGAGGATGTTAAGGAGGAGGTAGAAAAGCAAAATATAGGAAATATAATTGTAGCGGGACATATGGCCAGTGATTCAATTGGATTAAATATAATAATTAAAGAACTACAGAATAAGGGTATAGAAGCAATAAAGATGTCGGGAATAATATAAGCTTATTAATGAGTAAATATAAACAGGTGTTATAACACCTGTTTATATTTACAAAAAATTAACAAAGCCCCTTTTTTTTTGAGTTGAAAAGAGGTATAATATAGTTTAAATAGATAAAATATTCTAAATATTATAGAATAGAGCAAAAAATGAGACAATTATTGAAGGTGAGGAGGAGTTGTATGAAAAATTATAAGGTTGATAGGATTAGGAATATCGCTTTATTGGGGCATGGTGGAAGTGGGAAGACAAGTCTTACTGAAGCCATGCTCTATACTACAGGGGTTAATAAAAGAATGGGTAGGGTAGAAGAAGGAAATACAATCTCTGACTTTAGTAAAGAAGAAGTATCAAGACAATTCTCCATTAGCACTTCAATTATTCCCATGGAGTGGAATAATTCTAAATACAATATATTAGATGCTCCAGGTTATTTTGATTTTGCAGGAGAAGTTATAAGTACATTAAGGGTTTCGGGTGGAGCTATAATTATGTTAGATGCAACTTCAGGTGTTGAAGTTGGAACTGAAAAGGCATGGATGTATACGGAAGAAAGAAAGATGCCAAAGCTCATATTCATTAATAAAATTGACAAGGAAAACGTTAACTTCAAAAAACTAATAGATGAATTAAGGGATAGATTTGGTAAAAAAATTGCTCCCTTCGCAGTTCCAATGGGAGAAGCGGAGAACTTTAGAGGATTTGTGAATGTAGTTGATTTGGTAGGAAGGGAATATAACGGTAAAGAGTGTGTAGACATAGAGGTTCCAGAGGATATGATGTCGGAAGTTGAACCTATACGTGAGATGCTTATAGAATCAGTTGCGGAAAGTGATGAAAAGCTTCTAGAAAAATATTTTGAAGGAGAAGAATTCACTACGAAAGAAATACATGAAGGGTTAAGACGTGGTGTATTAGCTGGTGATATTGTACCAGTAATCGTTGGTTCTACAGTTAATAATGTGGGAATTCACACACTCCTTGATATGCTATATGATTATATGCCTACTCCAAAGGATATGCATGATGGAGTATACGAGGGTGTTAACCCAAATAATGATGAAGTTATTTCTAGAGAAGTTAGTGAAGATGCCCCCTTCTCAGCCTTGGTGTTTAAAACTATAGTTGACCCCTTTGTGGGTAAGATATCAATATTTAAAGTATATTCAGGCATCTTAAAAAAGGATATGGAGGTTTTAAATTCTAATAAAGATGAGACAGAAAAAATAGGAAACCTATTTATGATAAGAGGTAAGAATCAGCTTGAGTGTAACGAAATAGTTGCAGGCGACATTGCTGCTACTGCTAAACTGCAACATACCCAAACCGGAGATACTCTATGTGATAAGGATAGTCCAATAAAATATGAAGGTATTAAATTTCCACAGCCCTGCCTATATCTAGCGGTTGAGCCTAAGTCCAAAGGGGATGAAGAGAAAATTGGAACTTCACTCAATAGGTTAGTTGAGGAGGATCCAACCTTTACTGTTGAAAGAAATACAGAAACTAAGCAGTTGCTTCTAGGTGGTCAAGGAAGTATGCAGCTGACAGTTATCACCTCGAAACTCCAGAGTATATTTGGTGTTGAAGTGGAGCTCCGTGATCCTAAGGTTGCATATAGAGAAACGATAAAAGGAAAAGCAGAAGTTCAAGGTAGACATAAAAAGCAAAGTGGTGGTGCTGGCCAATATGGGGATGTTCATATTAGGTTTGAGCCTTCCATGGAAGATTTCGAATTTAATGAAGAGGTATTCGGGGGATCTGTGCCTAGGCAGTATATTCCAGCAGTAGAAAAGGGACTCCATGAATCTTTAGAAAAGGGAGTTTTAGCAGGCTATCCTGTAGTGAATGTGAAGGCAACTTTATATGATGGATCCTATCACTCAGTTGATTCAAACGAGATGGCCTTCAAAATAGCTGCCCACCTAGCATTTAAAAAGGGTATTGAACAGGCTAGGCCGGTTTTACTTGAACCAATTATGCATGTTGAAATTTTAATTCCCGAAGAATATATGGGAGATATAATGGGGGATATGAATAAAAGAAGGGGAAGAATACTAGGAATGGAACCCCAAAATAATGGATACCAGTTAGTTATAGCCGAAGCACCCCAATCTGAAATGTTTAAATATGCTCCTGATCTTCGTTCTATGACTCAAGCAAGAGGAACATTTACTATGAAATTTGAAAGATATAGTGAATTGCCACAAAATCTGGCTGAAAAAGTAATAGAATCTACAAAAACAGAAGCATAAAAGTCAAACCCTGCATGTGATAAAACGCATACAGGGTTTTTTATTAAATAGAGATGTTTAGAAAGATAAAAGTATATATAAAAAAATAATGTAATATTTATATAATAATTATATTTAATAGAATATTGAATAATATGAGTCAAATTAACTAAAAATAAAATTTGAAAAATCTAAAAAAGTATATTATGCTTTAACCAAGGTCAAAGAAAGTCAAAGTAAAGGTGATGTTATGGCTAGATTAAGTGATTTGATAGAAAGCTTTATAAAGGATATGATTCGAGAAAATGAAAAAAGAACAATTGAAATCAAACGAAATGAATTAGCAAATGAATTTAACTGTGCTCCTTCACAAATCAATTATGTACTTTCTACTAGGTTTACTGTGGAAAGGGGCTATGTGATAGAAAGTAGAAGGGGTGGAGGTGGATATATTAAAATTATAAAACTAAATGTTGGAGAAAAGGAGTATATCTACAATATTGTTAATAATATTGGAGACAGCATAAGTGTTAATCAAGCTGCATCAATTGTTAGTTTTCTTAAAGATCAGGGTATCATTAAAGAAAGAGAAAAGAAAATAATGATGGCAGTTCTTAATAATAGAGTTTTGGATATTAATAATGATATAAAGAATTCAGTAAGGGCAAGTCTGTTGAAATCTATGCTTGCTTCACTTTTGAGATAGGAGGGAATAAGATGCTTTGTCAAAAATGTAGTGAAAAAGAAGCTAATGTTCATGTAACTAAGATAATTAATGGTAAAAAGGCTGAGCTTTATTTATGTGAGGATTGTGCTAGGCAAAATGAAGAAATAAGTTTTGAAACTCCATTTACTATTAACAATTTTCTAACGGGTATTTTAGACTCGATTAATAGCTCTGCAATTAAAGTAGATTATATAAAAACAACCAGTTGTAGTAAGTGTGGAATGAACTATGGTAAATTTAAACAATTAGGACGATTGGGATGTAGTGAATGCTATAAAATATTTGATGAAAAATTAATGACCTTGGTAAGAAGAATTCATGGTAGTGATATTCATACTGGAAAGGTGCCTAAAAGAGCAGGGAATAAGATTAAACTTAAAAGGGAAATAATGTCTTTGAAAAACAATTTGAGGAAAGCAATTGAAGAGGAAAGATTCGAAGTAGCAGCAGAATTAAGGGATGAAATAAAGGGATTAGAGCAGAATTTAAAATCGGATGAATAGGAGGTTTTAAAATGACTAATTGGATCGATGGGGAAGGTCCTCAAAACGATATAGTTATAAGTAGTCGTATTAGATTGGCAAGAAATCTTGAAGATTTTCCATTCCCTGTAGCACTTACTGATAACATGAGCAAAGAGATAATAAAGAAGATTAATGACTGTTTGTTGGATGGTAATACTGTTTTAAAAACAGATTTTGAACTTGTAGAAATGGATAAATTATCTAATAATGATACACAGGTTTTAGTTGAAAAGCATCTTATTAGCCCAAATTTAGCCCAAAGACCTAAGAGGAGTGCTGTTCTTCTAAATAAGAATGAAACTGTAAGTATAATGCTAAACGAAGAGGATCATCTTAGAATACAATGTCTTTTTCCTGGACTACAGATTGATAAGGCCTGGGAGCTAGCAAATATGATTGATGATGTCCTAGAGGAAAGCTTAAAATATGCCTTTGATGAAAAATTAGGGTATCTAACATCATGTCCAACTAATTTAGGTACAGGAATAAGGGCATCGGTAATGGCACATTTACCAGCATTGTCCATAATAGGATATATGGACAGGATACTTCAGGCTGCAAACCAAATTGGTTTGACCATTAGAGGGATGTATGGCGAGGGGACTGAAGCTGAAGGGAATATATATCAAGTTTCTAATCAAGTAACATTAGGTAGAACTGAGGAAGAAATAATAGATACTTTGAAGGAAGTTACTAAGCAAATAATTAAGAGAGAAGATGATGCAAGGGCCACCCTACTGTCCAATAATGGAATAAAACTGGAGGACAAAATTTGCAGATCCTATGGGATATTAAGCAATGCAAGGATTATGGGCTCAAAGGAGGCCTTAAAACTTATATCCGACGTTAGACTAGGGGTTGATTTGGGTATAATAAAAAATATTGATGTGAAAAATATAAATAACCTCATGCTACAGATTCAAGGGGGCTTTATTCAAAAGATCTATGGCAAAAGCCTAAGTGCCAGTGAAAGAGATATAGCCCGTGCAGATTTGATAAGGTTAAAGCTAAAATAGATTATGACATAATTAATATCTTAAATTTTATATTGGATAAATAGAAGGAGGCATTTACAAATGTTTATGTTTGATAAATTTACTGAAAGGGCTCAAAAAGCAGTAGCCCTAGCTCAGGAAGAAGCTAAAAGACTTAATCATAATTATGTAGGAACAGAACATATATTATTAGGGTTATTAAGAGAAGGAGAAGGGATAGCTGCTAAGGTTTTAGTAAAACTAGGAGTCAAGTTAGATGATTTAAGAAAGAAAATAGAGAAAATAGTAGGAAAGGGTACAGAGGAAGTAGATTTAGTAGGAATCACACCTAGAACAAAAAGAGTGTTTGAGCTTAGCTTTGTTGAAGCTAGAAGACTTGGTCATAATTATGTAGGTACGGAGCATATGCTATTGGCCCTTATTAGAGAGGGTGAGGGAGTAGCTGCTAAAGTATTGGCTGATATGGCAGTAGATGGTGACCAAGTACATGGTGAAGTGCTAAACCTATTAGGGAATAAAAAAGAAGCTGATAACACAAGAGGAACTAAATCAACCAATACAAATAAAGATACACCAACTTTAAATAAATATGGTAGAGACCTAACTGAGATGGCTGACGAAGGAAAACTTGATCCAGTTATAGGTAGGGATAAGGAAATCCAAAGAGTCATACAGATTCTTAGTAGAAGAACCAAAAATAATCCATGTTTAATTGGGGAGCCAGGTGTTGGTAAAACTGCCATTGCTGAAGGACTTGCACAAAAAATAATTGATGGTAATATACCTGACATTTTAAAAAGCAAAAGAGTGGTTACACTGTCCTTGCCTTCAATGCTAGCAGGATCCAAATATCGTGGAGAGTTTGAGCAACGACTAACCAAGGTAATGGATGAAATTAAAAATGCAGGAAATGTAATATTGTTTATAGATGAGATGCATACAATCATAGGAGCCGGTGGTGCAGAGGGAGCCATAGATGCATCGAATATATTAAAGCCTGCCCTTGCAAGGGGAGAAATACAGGCAATAGGTGCCACGACCTTAGATGAATATAAAAAGCATATTGAAAAGGATTCAGCCCTGGAAAGAAGATTTCAACCTATCACCGTTGAAGAGCCTACTGTAGGAGAGACGGTACAGATATTAGAAGGTTTAAGAGATAGGTATGAGGCTCATCATAGGGTTAAAATAACCGACAATGCTCTTAAGGCAGCAGCAGAATTGTCTCATAGATATATAACCGATAGATTCTTACCCGATAAGGCTGTTGACTTAATTGATGAAGCGGCATCAAAGGTAAGACTTCAAATTGCCACCCAGCCGGAAGATTTAAATGATTTAGAGGATAAGCTTGAAAATATAAGAATGGAAAAGGAAGAGGCTGTAAGCACACAGAATTTTGAAAAGGCTGCGGAACTTAGAGATGAAGAGAAGAAAATTGAAGAAGAGCTTGAAGATAGAAAGAATCATTGGAAGGTGAAGCAAAGTAATAATGCAACTGTAGGAGAAGATGAGATCGCAGAAGTTGTTTCAACTTGGACCGGGGTACCTGTAAAGAAATTGGCCCAGGAAGAATCAGAGAGATTATTAAATATGGAGTCGATACTCCATGAAAGAGTAATTGGTCAAAAAGAGGCCGTTGAAGCAGTATCAAAGGCAATAAGAAGAGCTAGAGTCGGCCTTAAGGATCCTAAAAAGCCAATTGGTTCCTTCATATTCCTAGGACCCACTGGGGTAGGTAAAACTGAGCTCACAAAGGCTTTGGCTGAATCGTTATTTGGTGATGAAAATGCTATGATAAGGGTAGATATGTCGGAATATATGGAAAAACATTCAGTATCTAGGCTAGTTGGATCGCCTCCTGGATATGTTGGATATGATGAAGGAGGACAATTGACAGATAAGGTTAGACGTAAGCCCTATTCTGTTATATTATTCGACGAGATAGAAAAGGCCCATCCCGATGTATTTAATGTATTACTCCAAATGCTTGATGATGGAAGACTCACTGATGCCCAAGGTAGAACAGTAGATTTCAAAAACACAGTTATAATCATGACCTCTAATGTGGGGGCAAAGAGCATTAAAAAGCAAAAGGTCTTGGGATTTGCAGGAGTAGCAGAAGACATTAAGAAAACTGAATATGAGAATATGAAGGAAAAAGTTATGGATCAGCTTAAAAAAGAATTTAGACCAGAATTTTTAAATAGAGTAGATGACATTATAGTATTCCATCAATTAGATGAAGAAGATATTAAAGAAATAGTAGAATTAATGATTGTTGACTTAACGAAAAAACTTGAAGATCTAAATATATCAATTGAAGTATCAGATGATGCTAAAAAATTATTGGCAGAAAAGGGATATGACCAAGAATATGGTGCTAGACCTCTCAAGAGAGTTATTACTAAACTGATTGAAGATAAGCTCTCAGAGGAGATATTAATGGGTAATATTTCAAAGAAAAATGATATTCTCGTAGATGTCGATGGAGAAGAACTTCTATTTAATAAAAAGTAAGCAATAAAAGATTTCATAGACTCTAGGTTGGATAAGTATTAAAATATATAATATAAGGGATTCTACTAAATTTAGTAGAATCCCTTATTGTGATAGTACAATGGAAAAAACTAGTATTGAAGGTGAATTATATGGCAAAAATAAAGACAAAATATGTTTGTCAAGAATGTGGATATATATCTTTAAAGTGGATGGGAAAATGCCCAGAATGTCAAAATTGGGAGAGCTTTGTTGAAGAGTTTGTGGAAAAGGAAAGTGTTGTTTCAACAAAGAACAGTTCTATAAATATTCAAAGGCCTGTAAAATTAAAGAACATAGAGATAGAAATGGAAAATAGATTTACTACCTCTAATAAAGAGCTTGATAGAGTATTGGGTGGAGGTATTGTGAAGGGTTCCTTAGTTTTGGTAGGAGGAGATCCTGGCATCGGAAAATCGACTTTGCTTATTCAAGTAGCAGATAATATTGGTAAAAAAAACCTAAAGGTATTATATGTATCGGGGGAAGAATCTTTAAAACAAATTAAGATGAGGTCAGAACGATTAGCAATGGATAATGAAAATTTGTATATAGTTTCTGAAAATAATCTTGCCTATATATCAAAATATATTGATGATTTAAAACCCGATCTATTAATAATTGATTCTATTCAAACCATATACAACCCAGACATTACCTCTGCCCCTGGTAGTGTAAGCCAGGTTAGAGAAGGAACATCTGCATTAATGAAGATATCTAAAACCTTGGGAATAGCTACATTTATAGTTGGGCATGTAACTAAATCAGGTTCCATAGCGGGACCTAAGGTTTTGGAGCATATGGTTGATACGGTACTATATTTTGAAGGTGAAAAGCATAATATATACAGAGTGCTCAGGGCGGTAAAAAACAGATTTGGATCAACCAATGAAATAGGAATATTTGAAATGACAAATAATGGGTTGATGGAAATATCAAATCCATCAGACCTTTTTTTATCTCATAGACCTAAAAAGGCCTCTGGTTCTGTAGTGGTGTCTAGTATAGAGGGTACAAGGCCTATACTTATAGAGCTACAGGCCCTTGTAAGCTCTACGAATTTTGGAACGCCTAGAAGAATGGCTACAGGTATTGATTACAATAGGGTAGTGATGCTTATGGCAGTACTTGAAAAAAAGATTGGACTTCAGCTTCAAGGGCAAGATGGATATGTAAATGTAGTTGGGGGTATCCAACTAAGTGAACCTGCAGTTGATTTGGCTATAGTCCTTGCCGTTGCCTCCAGCTTTAGAAACAGTCCAATCGATTATCAGACTGTTATATTTGGGGAGGTGGGCTTGACCGGTGAGGTAAGGTCAGTTAACTTTGCTGAAAAGAGAATTAAAGAAGCTGAAAAGATGGGCTTTAAGACCTGTATAGTGCCAAAAGGAAATTTAAAGGGATTACCTGAATTTAATGAGATAAATATAATTGGTGTGGAAAATATTCATGAAGCTCTTGATATGACATTAGGAGGTCGCATAATTGGTTAAGGAAGAAATAAAAAAAGAAAAAGAATTAAGTATATGTCTAAGAAGCTTAGCTCCAGGAACAATTTTAAGGGAAGGACTTGAAAGCATTCTAAGGGCTAAAACAGGTGCCCTTATTGTAATGGGAGATAATGAAGAGGTTATTGAGATAGTTGATGGAGGGTTTTATCTAAATGTGGATATGACCCCTTCCTATCTCTATGAATTAGCTAAAATGGATGGTGCAATAATTTTAAGCTCTGATGAGAGGAAGATTCTTTATGCCAATGCCCATTTGAATCCTGATCCTTCTATTCCATCTACGGAGACTGGAATTAGACATAGGACGGCCCAAAGAGTAGCAAGACAAACTGGTAACACCGTAGTTTCAATATCACAAAGAAGAAATATCATTACTTTATACAAGGGATGGTCAAAATATATACTTCAAGATACGAATAGAGTTTTGACAAAGGCAAACCAAGCAATACAGACCCTTGAAAAATATAAAACTGTACTCAATCAAGCCATGACAAGTTTAAGTGCCTTGGAGCTTGAAGATGTGGTTACTCTTTATGATGTTTGTTTAGTTATTCAAAGAACAGAAATGGTACTTAGGATAGCCAATGAGATAGAAAAATACATTAATGAACTGGGAAGCGAAGGAAGATTAGTAAGTATGCAGCTAGAAGAACTTATAGTATTTGTTAGGATAGATGGAAGATATGTAATTGAAGATTATCGCATTAATATTGACTCAAAGGATATTGAAACAATAAACAAAGAACTTAGAGATTTAAGTTCCGAGGAACTATTAGATTTAACCCATATAGCTAAAATACTAGGATATACCTGTGATATCAATACTATAGATTTACCTGTTATGCCTAGAGGCTATAGAATATTGTCAAAGGTACCCCGTTTACCATTAGCTGTAATAAAGAACATAGTGGATTATTTCAAAAATTTTCAAAAGATACTAAATGCAAATACAGAAGAATTATACAATGTTGAAGGGATTGGCGAGGTTAGGGCAAAAAACATTAAGGATGGTCTAAGAAGAGTGAGAGAACAGGTTTTACTTGATAGACATCTTTTTAAAAAATAAATAAGCTACCAGCAGCAGTATGCTAGTAGCAGTCATTATTAATATAAACTATATTTGCCTAGGGTTTTTAGCTCATTAGATTTATTTATAATAGTACCATAAAGGTTTATATCCAATGTATTAGCTAGGGCAGCTAAATAAAAGATATTATTACCCAATTCTTCATTAATTTTTTCCCTGCAACTTTCACATAGAGTACCATCTAAATGATTATGCATATAATTTTTAGATTCTTCAAAATTAACATCAGCAGGTATATTTTGCTTTGATGCATTTATACTAATACAACCACAAGTAGTTACAGATTTTACAACTGCTCTGTTAACCTTAGAAGTAGCCTCTTGGAGCTTAGTGATAATATCTAAAATACTTTTATGTCTAGTTAGTACGTCTTCAATTGAGTTCTGGAATTCATCACATAGTAGATCTTTCATCTTTTATCACTCCATATTAGATTTTCACACATATTAATATATCTTATTTTAACACAATACATTACAAATTTAAAGAAGATATAAAGTGTTTTCAATAATTTAAAGAGATGGAAACGGATGAAATATGATAAAAATTAGTTGACATTATAAAAGCTATATGATAAAATTATTTATTTTATACTTGACATTGACCCTTTACATATTGTATACTTAATTTGTGGAATGTGGATTAGGAGGTATTTTTATGTTTGATATTGGAGATAAGGTTGTCTATCCTATGCACGGAGCCGGTGTTATAGAGTCGATTGAAGAGAAAGAAATTTTAGGGGATAAAAGAAAATATTACATCCTAAAGTTACCTCTAAGAAATATGAAAGTGATGATTCCTTTAGATAACGTTGAGACTATGGGGCTAAGAGAAGTTATATCTGAAAAAGAAGTGGAACAGGTTTTAGCGGTGCTAAATGATGATGAAACAAAGATGCCTCAAAATTGGAATCGTAGATATAGAGCGAATATGGATAAAATCAAAAGTGGAGATGTCTTTGAAGTCGCTGGGGTGGTAAGAAATTTAATGCTTAGGGATAGAGAAAAGGGTCTTTCCACAGGAGAAAGAAAGATGCTCAATAATGCTAAACAGATTTTAATAAGTGAGTTAGTACTAGTTAACGATTCCGATGAAGTAAGTGTTGAAGAATTAATAAACGACGCAGTTCAATAACTATATTTAAAAGGAGCGTCTTTATAGGCGCTTTTATTTTATTGGGAAAAAAGTTGAAAATTATTGCTTTCTGAAGCAAAAAGATACCAATGAATTTGTAACAGAAACTTAACTTAGTTAATTTGATTAAATAGTTTATTATATGGTTATAAATAGTTATAAAATAATGGTAGTGTGGATATACTCAAAAAAGGAGGTGAAAAGATAGATGCTCAACAAAATTATTAGAGGTTCATTAACGTTAGCTGGAGCATCGGTGGGATATGCTTTAGGATTACTTATTGTTAAGATTATATTAATTCAAGAAATAGTGAATATTCAAGCCCCAACTCCCCAAACACAACTTATTATTAGACTCATAAGTGCGGCTTTCTTTGGAATGGTATTCTTTCTAATGACACCGTGGCTTATGAAAAAAGGATTGAAATCTGCTAACTGGATAGAATCCGAACTTCAGAAATTACCAACTACCGATATTTTAGTAGGATCAATTGGACTTATTATCGGTCTCATAATTTCTTATTTAATTAGTCAATTGTTAATTAATATACCTATTCCTTACCTTGGAACGATACTTTCTATAATATTATATATATTCTTAGGATATCTTGGTATAAGTATTACAACAAAGAAAATACATGATACAGCTTTTTTACAAAACGTTTTCAAATGGAGTATAAGTAAAGAAAAAGACGCCTCAAAGTTTTCATATGAGTCACAACCTAAAATATTAGATACCAGTGTAATAATAGATGGAAGAATAGCTGATTTATGTAAAACTGGATTTATGGAGGGACCGCTTATTATACCTGAGTTCGTATTAGAGGAACTTAGACATATAGCTGATTCTTCAGATTCATTGAAAAGGAATAGAGGTAGAAGAGGACTAGATATATTAAATAAGATTCAAAAAGAATTATTAATGGAAGTTAAAATAGTGGACACTGACTTTGAAGAAATTGCTGAAGTTGATAGTAAACTGGTGAGACTTGGTCAAGTTTTAGAAGGAAAAATAATCACAAATGATTATAATCTAAATAAAGTATCTGAACTTCAAGGGGTGCCCGTATTAAACATCAATGAACTAGCAAATGCGGTTAAGCCAGTAGTCCTTCCAGGAGAAGAAATGGTAGTTCAAGTAATAAAAGAAGGAAAAGAAATGGGTCAGGGAGTTGCCTATTTAGATGATGGTACAATGATAGTTGTGGATGGTGGTAAAAAGCATATCGGAGAAACCATGGGTGTTATGGTAACAAGTGTTCTTCAGACAGCAGCAGGAAGAATGATATTTGCAAAACCTAAGCATCTGATTAATAAAACAGCATAAAATATATTTGATTACATAAAACCCAGCATATGCTGGGTTTTATTCTGTTACTCTAGCTTTATTTTTTTGTTTCGTGTAAAATAGTTATTGATGATGTATTAATCACTAATTAAATTTACAATAATAAACTAAGCATAATCAAAATAAAAGGAGTATAAGTACATGAACACTGCGATTATATTGGCAGCTGGAAGAGGAACTAGAATGCAGGCAGGTATGAATAAACAATATTTGCTATTAAAGGGTAAACCCATATTGGCCTATACATTAGAGGCCTTTGAGAGAAATTCATTAATTGATGATATAATTTTAGTTATTCATAAAGACGATAAAAATATATGCAAAGAGAATATTATAGATAAATATAGATTTAGAAAGGTAAGTCAGCTAATTGATGGTGGTAAAGAGCGGCAAGAATCAGTATATAATGGGCTTTTAAACATAAATATATGTGATGGTTCTGATATTGTTATAATCCATGATGGAGCTAGACCCCTCATAACTCAGGAAGTTATTAATAGGTGTATAAATGGAGCCAAAGATCATGGGGCTTCATCGGCGGGGGTGCCTATAAAGGAGACAATAAAGATAATTAAAGGGGATAAATTTGTGAATTACACACCAAATAGAGAAAGTGTTTGGATTACGCAAACTCCCCAAGCGTTTAAATTTAATTTAATAAAACAGGCTCATGTCTTTGCAATAGATAAACAAATTCAAGGAACTGACGATGCTATGCTAGTAGAAAACATAGGAAAAGATATCAAAATGATTGAAGGGGATTATGAGAATATAAAAATAACAACTCCTGATGATCTATTGATGGCCGAGGCAATATTAAAATATAAAAAGAAATAGTATTTGAAAAAATTAAATCTTTAAACTACTTGAAATATAAAGGGGGAGAGAGATTTGTATAAATTATTGGCGCTAGATTTAGATGGTACCCTACTCAAAAATGGTAGTAAAATAAGTAAAAAGGTTAAGGAAAGCATAAAGAGATTAAGAGATAAGGGTATTAAAGTAATTCTAGTTTCGGGTAGAGAACCTAGATCTATTAGCAAATTCGCCAAAGAATTAAACCTAGAAGAATATATAATTGCTTTAAACGGAGCTATTATCACGGATTCAAAAATTAAACAAATACTATTTAGAAAAGATATAGAAATAGAAGTCTCTAAAGAAATAATTACTCTAAGTGAAGGAAAGAGTATTCAAAGCATGTTGTTCATTGAAGACAAAATTTATACTTCAAAGGAAGGGCCATATCTTGAGCTTTTTAAACAATATACTGATACTCCTGTTGAAATAGTAGGTAATCTATCGCATTTTTACAAAGAATATAAAGTTGGAAAGATAATTTTAGCCGATGAGTATGATGTTCTTAAAGAAGCTAAGAATAGACTTGGAAACAAATTCAAAAAAAGCATAAATATCGATTTTTCCAAGCCCTATTTTCTAGAAATATACAACTTTAATACCAGCAAAGGAATAATGCTAGAAAGAATAGCCGATCATTATGGAATAGACAGAAATGAAGTGGTTGCCATTGGGGACGGAGAAAATGATATTTCTATGATCGAGTATGCGGGCCTAGGAGTAGCCATGGGAAATGCTCTAAAAATAGTAAAGGACAAAGCTGACCTTGTTACCGATACAAATACTGAAGATGGAGTTAGTAGAATAATTGAAGAATATTTCTTAAAGACTCTATCCTAAAAATAAACAATAAAATTTTCTAAACCCCTTTGAAATTTTTTCAAAGGGGTTTCTTATAGTGCTCAAACACAGGGTGTGTCAAGGGGACGCTTTGGCTGGCATGCTCAGAATTATTGCCAGTATAGACTTTTTTAAATATCTATAGGGGTAAAGAAGTCATTGCTAATTAAACTTTAATAACTATTATAACTTACTTATAAGAATATATACGAACGAAGTGAATATAATTTAGTAGTATGAAAAAAAATTCATGGAGGCAAAGCAATGGACATAAAAACTAAAGATGTAAGATTATTAGTAAGATGCGCTCAAATGTATTATGAAGAAGGATTAAACCAATCAAAAATTTCACAAAAATTAGAAGTTTCCAAATCTTCCATATCAAGAATGCTTAATTCTGCTAGGGAAGAGGGAATTGTACAAATTATAGTAAATAACCCTCTTTCAAATGAATATATTGAGCTAGAAAAAAGCCTTGAAAAAAAATTTCAATTAAAAGAAGCCATAGTTGTTGACTGTAAATCAAACAATTCTGATGAAATTAAAGAGGAATTAGCAAAGGCCAGTGCAGAATATCTAGTTCGTATAGTTAAAGAGGGTAATATCGTAGGAGTATCATGGGGAACTACAATAAAAAAAATACCTAAGTATATTCAAAATAATCGGAAAAACGAAATTACATTTATTCCTTTGCTAGGAGGTATAGGACAGTCAAATATTGATATACATCCAAATCAGATTGCGCTAGAGTTAGCTAGGGTTTTTAATGGCAATTATAGGCTATTACATGCACCATGTATCGTTGATAGTTCTGAGAGAAAAAAAGTGATCATTCAGGATAAAAGCATACAAGACATATTTAATTTAATGAAAAATTTAGATGTTGCGTTGATAGGAATAGGATCTCCGCTATTAAATACTCATAATATGATTGAAAGTGGATATTACACAAAGGAAGATATGATGAATCTTGTAAAGCAAGGGGCAATAGCTGATATATGCTCATTGATAGTAAATAAAGATGGTGTGGGTGATACCTTTGAATGTAATGAAAGGGTTGTGGGCATTGGACTAAAAGAGTTAAAAAAAATACCATTGACCATTGCTGTGGCAGGGCACGAAAAAAAGAAGGATGCAATATTAGCTACATTACGGGGAAAGTATGTAGATGTATTGATTGTAGATAATGAAACTGCTCATCAAATAGTTAATGAATAATAGGGAAAGGAGGTAAATATTTGAATATCTATATAAAAGCAGTACTAATTATATTGGGATTATGGATTCTTCAAGGAATACTATCATATATTCAAATTAACCATTATAGGAAAAGGTTTTCATGTTTAAGGAAGAAAGGTAGAGTTCTTGTCGGCCAGCAAAAAGGAAAACTTAGAGGTGGAAGTATAGTAATGTTGGTTATTAACGATGATGACAAAATTATTGATGCAGAGGAAATGAAGGGTTTTACTGTGTTTAACAAGTTTAAAAAGAAGAATGAGATAATTGGAAAGTCAATAAATAACATGGAATTAATACTACGTAGTATGAAAAATCAACAAAGTATGAAAGCTTTACAAAAGGCTTTAGAAAATGCAAGTTGATAATATTTTAAGAAGGGAGGACAGAAATAAAATTAAGGGATTTATTTAAAGAACTTTAATTAAAGGAGGAATAGAGATGTTTGATGTGTTGGCACACATAGCTGAGGGTTTTATTGGTTTATTTCAAGAGGGTGGAAATACCTTCATGGGTCTTGCATCGGGGATATTACCTACATTGATAGTGCTAATTACAGCAGTAAACTCAGTAATCAAGCTAGTAGGTGAAGAAAAAATAAACAATATTGCTAAAGTAGCTACTAAAAATATTATTACAAGATATACTATCCTGCCATTACTAGCAGTATTTTTCTTAACTAATCCAATGTGTTATACCTTTGGCAAATTTTTAGATGAAAAATATAAACCAGCATTTTACGATGCAGCGGTATCTTTTGTGCATCCAATTACTGGACTTTTCCCTCATGCCAATTCAGCAGAGCTTTTTGTATATCTAGGTATAGCAGAAGGAATTAAACAGTTAGGATTTTCGCTTGGAGCTTTAGCAGTTAGATATTTTATCGTAGGTATTATTGTAATATTTATTCGTGGTGTAGTCACTGAGATTATTACTAAACGGATGTTATCTAAAAGTAGAGATGAGGAAGCTATGGCTTAGTGTTCCTAAATATTATGGAGGTGAATAGTATGGAAGACAATGCTATAAAATATAGGGCTGTAAAAATAACAAAGGGTAACGGAGGATGGGGAGGACCATTAGTAGTTAAACCTGATGAAAACAAGAATATAGTTCTATCGGTAACAGGTGGTGGTATAGATCCAATAGCTCAAAAAATAGCTGATTTAACTGGAGCAAAAGCAATAGATGGTTTTGCCACAACAGTGACTGATGAAAAGATAATGGTTGCAGTGGTAGACTGTGGAGGAACAGCTAGATGTGGTGTATATCCAAAGAAGGGTGTATTTACAGTAAACTTAACACCGGTGGGGCAGTCGGGACCATTGGCTAAATTTATTCAAGAAGATATATATGTTTCAGGGGTTACAAAAAATAATATAGGGTTAGTTGATGAAAAAATTTCGTGTGCTACTACGGAGGCAGATAAGATAGATTCTAGTGCAAATATAAAGACTAAAAGCGAGCCTCAAAAGAAGAGAAACATTATCGAAAGAATAGGTAAGGGTGCAGGAAAAGTAGTAGGAGTATTCTATGCAGCTGGAAGAGAAACTATAGATTCAGTAATAAAAAACATATTACCATTCATGGCCTTTGTTGCAATGCTAATCGGTATAATTTTGAAATCTGGAATTGGTGATATTATAGCCAATACTATAGCACCATTTTCAGGAAGTCTAATGGGACTATTAATAATTTCAATTGTAGCAGCACTTCCGATTTTATCACCATTACTAGGACCCGGTGCAGTAATTGCACAGGTAGTAGGTGTATTAATAGGTGTAGAAATAGGGAAGGGAAATATACCCCCGCAATATGCACTGCCTGCACTTTTTGCAATAAATCCACAGGTAGGTTGCGACTTTATTCCGGTAGGACTAAGCTTAGGAGAAGCTGATCCAAAGACCGTAGAAGTAGGGGTTCCTGCTATCTTATTTTCAAGATTGATTACGGGACCGATTTCCGTTATAATAGCATATTTGTTTAGCTTTGGATTGTATTAAAGTTACTTAACATTAAATATACTCTAAAGGGTATGGCGATTTCTTACCATCCCCTTTGGAGTATCATCTAAAAAAAGATGGAGGTAAAATCATGAAGTATGAAGTGGAGGTAATAAAAGTAGGGGAAATGGTCAGTGAATTAACAGAATATGGAATGGTAATTATTTTTAATGAGAATGCACCACTGGAACTAGCGGAGATTTCTGTATTACATACTATTGAAAGGCTAGAGGATACTGTGGAGGTTGGGGATAATATACAAATAGGCATTAAAAAATATATAGTTACAGCCATTGGGGAAGAAGCAAATAAAACTTTAAAAGAATTAGGACATTGTACTTTTAAGTTTGATGGAAAAGATAAATCAGAATTACCAGGAATTATTACCCTGAAAGGGCATGGTATCCCCCAAATTAATATAGGGGATAAAATAACAATCTATTAAAACTAAAATGTTAGAAAATTATACTTTTAATTAGGCTATCTAAATCCTGGTTAAAAGTATTTAAATAGCTATCATGAAAAAAATTTAATACTATGAAAAAAATATCATAATATTTGAAGAATTTTTCTATTTAAATTATTAAAACAATTTCGAGCTTGATTCATTAAAACAAAGTAATTAAGAAGGGGATGGCATAATGTCAGGGTTAAATTATAAGTTGAAAGAGCTTGAAAAAAAAGGTGGATATATACGGGTTGGACTAATTGGAGCAGGACAGATGGGTAAAGGTATGGTCAGTCAGATTATGCTAATGAAAGGGATGAAGCCTTCATTGGTAGTTGATATTAACGCAGAAGAGGCAATAAAATCCTATACTCTTGCGGGAATAAACAAAGAAGACATTATAATAACTAATAAGTTAGAAGAAGTAAATAAAGCTATGGAGCAGGGTAAATATGTGGTTTCACAAAATGCAGAGTTAGCTGCTAAAGCAAATCTTATAGATGTAATTGTAGATGCCACAGGAGTACCTAATGTAGGTGCAAAGGTTGCTATAGATAGTATTTTAAACAAAAAGCATATAGTAATGCTTAACGTTGAAACAGATGTAGTAATTGGAAACTTTCTCAAAAAAATAGCTGATAATGCAGGAGTAGTATATACGGGCACAGCGGGAGATGAGCCAGGTTCAGTAAAGGAATTATATGACTTTGCCGATGCCATGGGATTGGATATTGTAGCTATAGGGAAAGGTAAGAACAATCCAGTGAATCTAGAGTCCAATCCTGATAACGTTAGAGATCAGGCCTTAAGCTCCGGTGTAAGTCCCAAAATGCTAACTTCCTTTAAGGATGGTACTAAAACTATGGTAGAAATGACCGCAATGGCTAATGCCACTGGATTTATTCCAGATATAAGGGGAGGCCATGCACCATCCTGTGGTGTAGATGATTTACCTAAGGTCTTTCAGCTAAGGGAACAGGGTGGAATACTAGAGAAATATAAAATAGTTGATTATGTAAATGGAGTAGCACCCGGGGTATTTATTATAGTTACCACGGATATGAAACAAATTCGTCACGAGATGCAATATTTAAGTATGGGACCTGGACCTAATTATGTATTATATCGTCCTTACCACCTATGTAGCTTAGAGACTCCGCTAACTATTGCAAGGGCATATTTTTATAAAGAGCCTACTATTGTGCCAATGAATAGTAAACCTATAGCAGAAACTATAAGCATGGCTAAAAAAGATATGAAAGCTGGAGAAAGAATAGATGGAATAGGAGGGTTCACTGTTTATGGAAGTATTGATACCTACGAAAGAGCTAAAAAAGAAAGAGCTGTACCCATTGGATTAATTAAAAATGCTATATTAATTAAGAATGTTAAAAAAGGACAGCTAATCACCTATGACATGGTAAGGCTAGATGAGTCTACTTTAATATATAAATTTAGACAACTTCAGGAGACACTTATAGGATAAAAAAGAATCATATATGAGTTAAAAAGATTTGCTATTCTAGCTATGTAGGATTATTTATTCAATGATAGCATGATTTGGTATTGAATATAAGGAGGATGCAAAATGACTATAAGTAAAGACATACTAATAGAAATGTATAAACGAATGAATGAAGCAAGAGCCTTTGAAGAAAAGGTAAGTTATTTTTTTGCTAGAGGGATGGTCCATGGAACTACTCACTTATCTGTAGGGGAAGAGGCATCAGGAGTAGCTCCATGTATAGCTCTAAATCACGATGATTATATAACTTCTACACATAGGGGACATAGTCAAGTAATTGGAAAAGGCATTGATCTAAATAAAATGATGGCAGAACTGCTAGGCAAGGTTACAGGGTATTGTAAAGGAAAGGGTGGATCAATGCATATAGCCGATGTAGATGCAGGGAATCTTGGTGCTAATGGAGTTGTGGGAGGTGGACACGGTATTGCCGTTGGTGCCGCATTAACTCAGAAACTCAAAAAAACAGGTAAAATAGTACTTTGCTTTTTTGGTGATGGAGCTGCAAATGAAGGCAGCTTCCATGAAGCATTAAACTTAGCTTCAGTTTGGAAACTACCAGTTATATTCTTCTGTGAAAACAACTTATATGGTATGTCGGTTTCAATTGATAAGCATATGAATATAAAGGACATTGCAAAAAGGGCAGATTCCTATGGAATACCAGGACATATAGTTGATGGTAATAATGCTATTGAAGTATATGGAAAAGTTAAAGAGGTATCAGAATATGTAAGAGGCGGAAATGGACCGGTATTAATTGAAAGCAAGACCTATAGATGGTTAGGCCACTCTAAGAGTGATGCAAATGTTTATAGAACAAAGGAAGAAATAAATGAATGGAAAAAAAAATGTCCTATAAAAAGATTAAGAGTATATTTAATAAAAGAAGAAATTGCTACTGAAAAAGAATTAGAAGCTATTGAGAAAAGAGCTAAAGACGATATTGAAAAGGCAGTGGAGTTTGCCAATAATAGTGAAAATCCATCACTTGGTATTTTAACGGAAGATGTATATGCGTAAAGGGGGGAGATTGGTAAATATGAAGGAAATGACATATGCAGATGCAATTAAAGAGGCCATGAGCGAAGAAATGAGAAGAGATGAAGATGTGGTTTTTATGGGGGAAGACATTGGGATTTATGGTGGAGCCTTTGGGGTATCTGTTGGTATGTTTGAGGAATTTGGTGAAGAAAGGGTTAGGGATACACCAATTTCTGAAGCTGTTATTGCAGGAGCCGCCACAGGAGCTGCAGTAACAGGACTGAGACCAATAGTAGAAATAATGTTTATGGATTTTACTACCATAGCCATGGATTCTTTGGTAAACCAAGCTGCAAAGATTAGATATATGTTTGGAGGTAAGGCAAAGGTTCCTATGGTACTAAGATGTCCTGCAGGTTCTGGAACGGGAGCAGCAGCTCAGCATTCTCAAAGTTTAGAAGCGTGGTTTTGCCATGTGCCTGGCCTAAAAGTAGTAGCGCCTTCCACTTCAGCAGATGCAAAGGGTCTTTTGAAATCGGCTATTAGAGATGATAACCCTGTTATATTTGTAGAACAAAAGCTATTATATAGGAAAAAAGGAATGGTGCCAGAGAATGATGATTTCACTATACCGTTAGGTAAAGCAGATATAAAAAGAGAAGGAACAGATTTAAGTATAATAGTTTATGGAAGAATGCTTGATAGAGTATTAAAGGTTGCAGAGCTAGTTGAAGAGGACGGAATAAGTGTAGAAGTAGTAGATCCAAGGACCCTTGTACCACTAGATAAGGAAACAATTATTAATTCAGTTAAAAAGACCAGCAGGGCGATTGTGGTCAATGAAGCAGTCAAGACTGGGGGTTACGGAGCAGAAATAGCAGCCATGATAGTAGAGAGTGATGCCTTTGATTACCTAGACGCACCTGTTATAAGACTTGCAGGTAAAGATGTACCTATTCCCTATAACCCTGAACTGGAAAAGGCAGTTGTTCCGAGTGAAGATGATATTAAACAGGCTATATATAAAGTTATGAATAAGTAGGGGGTGGGCAAATGACTACAGAAGTAATAATGCCTAAGGCTGGAATGGCCATGGAAGAGGGAACGGTTATTAAATGGCTTAAGGATGAAGGCGGCAATATAAAAAAGGGAGAGGCAATACTTGAAATTCATACAGATAAAGTAAATATGGAAGTGGAAGCTGAAGTTTCAGGGATATTATTAAAAAAAGTTGCAAATGAAGGAGATATACTTCCCGTATTTACCACTCTGGGGTATATAGGTGAAGAGGGAGAAGAAATCGTAGAGAAAGAAGTTGGAGCTAAAAATGATAATTTTAAAATCACAGAAAATAAAAATCTTTTAAAAAATAGTTCAGATAAAAAAGTAATACAAAAAGAAGATTTAGAAAAAGGCTTGATAGAAAAAATTAGAGCAACTCCCTTATCGAGAAAATTATGTAAAGAAAATAATGTTATTCTATCGGATATAAAGGGAACTGGTCCCAAGGAAAGAGTTCAAGCTAAAGATGTAGAAAAATATTTGGAATCTAAAAAAAGATCTGTTAAAAAAGTTACTCCGCTTGCAGAGAATATAGCTAAAGCCTATGAAATTGATATTCAGGATTTAAAGGGTAGTGGGGTAAATGGCAAGGTGATGAAATCGGATGTTATGAAAGTTCTAAATTCTCAAAGAGAGCAACTAGAAAGCATAGGTGGAGGTAAACTTATTCCATTAACAGAGATGCGAAAAATAATAGGATGTAGGATGAGTGAAAGCTACTTTACTGCACCTACATTTACATTAAATATAGATGTTAATATGACTAAGGTGATTAAGCTTAGAAAGAAAATTAAAGATTTAATTTTAGAAGAAACAGGTAGTAAGCTTACATTTACCGATTTTATTGTTTTAGCCAGTATAAAGGCATTGGAAAAATACCCCATAGTAAATGCATCCTTGGTTGAAGAGGGAATACTTATCCATAATGATGTAAATATTGCATTGGCAGTAGGATTAGATGAAGGCCTATTAGTACCTGTTATTAGAAGGGCACAAAACAAATCTCTTAGTGAAATAGTGCAATCAAGGAAAAGAATAATAGAAAAAGCCAATAGCAATAAACTCCTTCCTAAGGAAATGGAAGAAAGCACCTTTACTATTAGCAATTTGGGTATGTTTGATATCACCCATTTTAACCCTATAATTAACCAACCTAACAGTGCTATTTTGGGAGTAGGATCTATTGATAAAAGAGTAGTGGTTATAGAAGAAGAGCCAACAGTAAGGTCTATGATGTCCCTAAGCCTTACCATAGACCATAGGGTAATAGATGGGATGCCTGGAGCAAAATTCCTCCAATATATTAAGCGACTTCTTGAAGATCCAATGAAAATGCTTATTTAAATCCAAGGGAGCATTGACTCACTTAGTTTTTCCATACTGAATCTAAAAGTACAATGGGAGGTTATAATTTGGGGACAGAATATGATGTTATTGTTATAGGTGGAGGGCCGGCTGGATATGTGGCTGCAATTAAGGCTGCTCAGCTTGGAGGTAATGTTGCAATTATAGAAAAGAATGTACTTGGAGGAACATGTCTAAATAGAGGCTGCATACCAACAAAAACTTATTTGAAAAATGCAGAAATAATAGAAAGTATAAAGCAGGCCAATAATAGAGGAATCATGATTCAAAATCCGAATATTAAACTGAATATGGATAAGATAGTGAAAGTAAAAGATGATATTGTAAATAACTTGACAATTGGAGTGGCAGGATTATTAAAAAGTCATGGAGTCGATGTATACAAAGGAATAGGGAAGATATTAACTAGTAGAAAAGTATCTATTAATAATTCGCAAATAATTATAGGTAAAAAAATCATATTTGCTGGAGGATCAAAGGCAGCCAAGATAAATATTCCAGGTATTAAAAGTTCTCTAGTACTAACAAGTGATGAAATACTAGATCTAAAGGAGATACCAAATAGATTGGCTGTCATTGGTGGAGGGATAATAGGTGTAGAGTTAGCCACGATATTTCACTCCTATGGAAGCAAAGTGAATATTATTGAAATGCAGGACAGAATTCTACCGAATATGGATGAAGAAATATCGAATGAATTAAGTGAACAGTTAAGTAAGAAGGGAATAGAAATCTTTACATCTAAGAGGGTTGAAGAAATATTTGAAAAAGAAGGAAAGTTAAAATTAATTTTAAACAATAGTTTAGAAATAGAAGCAGATAAAACATTGTTATCAATAGGTAGAGCTCCAGATTTACAGGGGCTAGGTGAAATGACCTTCGAAATGGAAAATGACAAAATAAAAGTAAATGAATATATGGAAACAAGCGTGAAGGGAATCTATGCACCTGGAGATATCAATGGACTAAAAATGCTTGCCCATGCAGCTTTTAAAATGGGGGAGATAGCTGCAAAAAATGCCATGGGACATAGAGAAAAAGTAAATATAAATAATGTGCCAAATTGCATCTATACATTGCCCGAAGTAGGGTCTGTAGGGTTAACAGAGGAGGAGGCGAAAAAAAGCTACGATATAAGTATTGGTAAATTTCCCTTTGCTGCAAATGGTAGAGCACTAGCTTCCGGTGAGAAAGCAGGTTTTGTTAAGATTATAGGTGATAAAGAATATGGTGAAATACTTGGTGTTCATATTATTGGGCCCAGTGCTACAGAAATTATTAATGAAGCTGTAGTATTAATAGATGCAGAAATAACCCTTGAAGAAATAGCTAATACTATTCATGGACATCCAACCTTTTCAGAAGTTTTTATGGAGGCCTGTAGTGATAGTTTAGGCAAATGCATACATTTACCTAAAAGATAATGAAGTTTGTTAAGAGATTAAATGAAATAATGAAGTCTATTATATTAATGATAAAAAATTTATTGATTTAAGATATTTATATAAGATAATTAACTACTAGATAATATATAGCTTGCATATTTATATTAATAGGAGAATTATATAAGAGATTTAGGGGATATATAAAGATAATGAAAAAATATTAATAAATATAAATATTAATGGGGTGTTAATATGCAAATTAGTAAAATGCAAGCAGAACTATACTGTATTAATTGCAAGGAAGATACACTTCATGAGGTTGTTTATATTGGAGATAATATTGAGAAAATAAAATGCTTGGAGTGTGAAGTGTTTTTAGAGATAGATGATGAATTAGTTTTATCCACCTATGCAAAGGACCTGTTTCAAAGAATCTCAACTAAGCCCAAACGGATGAGTGGGGAAATACGTAGAGACATGTCAAAATTTCTATATTCTATACCCTTTAGGGTGGTTACAAAACCCTATAGAATGATACAAGAATTTAATGAAGTAAAAAATGTTGGGAAGGATTAGAGTATTCTAAATAATCTGAAATACTAGTGTGAAATTTTTTCAAATTAATAGACTAAACCTTTAAAAGCAAAATCCAATTTGGATTTTGCTTTTTGTAATTTATTAGTGGTTTTAGGTATAGATATTAAGTAAATATATTTATTCACAATATACCGGGTGGTTTAAAAGGTAATTAAGGTGCTGTACACAATGGTAAATGGTATATAAAGTAAACTATAAATTTCTAAAAGTAATCCGGAATGATTGAAAACGTTTGCCGTTAGAAATGTACTTAAAAATCATATTAACTTGGCATTGATATTGCAACTATGATAGGTGAGGGGGAACAAGATGAGGGAGGCGCTAATTAGGTTAATAGAAAATGAAGATAAAAAGAACCCTTATACAGATGCGAAGCTAGCTGAGGAGCTAGATACTAAAAGAGAGATTGTTACAATGATACGAAGTAAGGAAGGAATACTTGATTCTAGAGAGAGGCGAAGGAAAGTACTTAAAAATGCTATAGATAAAAAAATAATAGAAAACGAGAATATATCAGAAAGAGAGTTAACACGACAGCTAAATGATTTAGGCTTTAAAATCTCTAGACATATTGTGCGAGAGTATTTAAAGGATATGAAAGAAAACAATGTGAATAAGGTCAATGGTTCTATTACAAAGCAAAAAAATAAATCATATAAAGATAAAAACCAAATAGGAAATAAGGAATACAATGCCTTTAGTAAAATAATAGGATCGGAAGGAAGTCTGAAACCATTTATACAACAGGCAAAGGCAGCTATGCTATACCCTCCTCATGGACTTCATACACTTATTTTAGGTTCTACGGGGGTAGGGAAAAGTGAACTAGCTAATGCTATGTATGAATTTTCTAAGGAAGCAGAAATTATTGATAAAAATGCACTGTTCATTGTTTTCAATTGTGCTGATTATGCCGATAATCCTCAATTGCTGATGTCGCAGTTATTTGGATACGTAAAGGGCGCATTTACTGGAGCCGATGGGGAAAAAGAAGGATTAGTTGAAAAGGCGAATAATGGTCTTCTTTTTCTAGATGAGGTCCATAGACTACCGCCAGAGGGACAGGAATTACTCTTTTATATGATTGATAAAGGCAGATTTAGGCGGTTAGGAGAAACGGGGATAGAGCGAAGGATTCAAGTTACAATAATAGCAGCAACCACTGAAAACCCTGACTCTATGCTCTTAGCAACTTTTAGAAGAAGAATACCCATGGTAATTGAATTGCCTTCCCTTAACGAAAGACCTTTAAGAGAAAGATTAGAAATAATAAAGGTTTTTTTAGAAAAAGAAGCCTTTAGAACAAAAAATACTATAGAAATTAGCAACGAAGCACTGCGGGCATTTTTACTATACGACTGTCCAGGAAATGTAGGTCAATTAAGAAGTGATATACAAGTATCCTGTGCAAGGAGTTTTCTGAATAATGTTGTTAATCAATCGGATAAAATGCATGTTGATATTTTAGAATTACCTTCTATTACTAGAAAGGGTTTACTTAAAACACAGAATAATCGTTATGAAATAGAGCAATTAGTGGGGAAAGAAGATATAATAATACACCCCCAAAATAGAACTGATGAAAATTGGATCAAACAGGATATTTACACTCTTCCTAATGAAATATACCAGTATATAGAAAGAAGATATAATAGCTTATTAAATCAAGGACTAAGCCAGGAAATAGTAAATTATATTATAGGAAGTGAGATGGAAAAAAAACTAGAGAATCTAATTAAAAAAGTGGAAAGCAATATTAGACCCCTCGACAAGAAGGATTTAATTAAAATTGTTGGTATAGAAGTTATAAATGCTGTAGAAAAAATAATGAAAATCGCAAGGTGGAAGTTAGGAGTCAATATTGAAAAGTTATATTATGTTTTAGCTATACACCTTAGCACAACCATTGAAAGACTTAAAAATGGAAAGATGATAAAAAATCCTCAGCTCAACAAAATAAAGGAAAATTATAAAAAAGAATTCCAAGTTGCCCTAGAAATGATGAAGGTACTCCAAAAAGAATTAAATGTTAATCTACCGGAGGATGAGGCAGGCTTCATAACAATGTATTTAATAATGACTAGTCAAGGGGAAGAAATAGAAGAAGAAGGTCGAGTGGGAGTTGTAATAATTTCTCATGGGAGTGTGGCTGGAGGTATGGCTGATGTAGCAAATAGACTATTAGGGGTAATGCATGCTAAAGCAATAGAAATGTCGTTAGATGAAAGTCCAGAATCAGCATTAGATAGAACAATGGAAGTTGTAAAAAGAGTAGATGAAGGAAAGGGAGTTTTAATTCTAGTTGATATGGGTTCACTAATAACCTTTGGTGAGTTGATTACTAAAAGCACAGGTATTAAGACTAGGTGTTTAAATAGAACTGATACGGTGATGGTTATTGAAGCCGTTAGAAGAGCTATGCTACCGGGAGCTAATCTAGATGAAATTTCAGATGCTTTAGAAGAAAGAACAAAATACATTAGTCGGTTAATAAAGGATGATGATTATGCAAATGAACAGTATTCAAAACCCCCTATTATCGTTACAATGTGCATTACTGGTCAAGGTTCAGCCCAAAAAATAAAGGAATTAATTGAGAACCTTGACGGTGAAGGTGATAATGAGATACGTATAATCCCTATAGGGGTAGTAAACTCCAATGCAAAGGATATGATTTTAAATATCAATAGAGATAATAAAGTCTTAGCTATAGTAGGAAGTATAAATCCTGAGATAGATACTATACCCTTTATTTCCTTGGAGGATATAGTAAAAGGTAAAGGTATAAATAAACTAAAAAAATTATTAAACAATGAAAAAATAAATATAAGACAGATAGATAGAAGTAAACTGAATTATAAAATTAATGATGTTATTTATTCTGAGATTACAATAATCAATAAAAAATTCACCAGCAAAGAAGAGATCATTTTAGAACTTGGTAGCTTACTCATCCAAAATAAATTTGTAGATGAAGGTTTTATTTATTCAGTATTTAAAAGAGAGCATCAAGGCATAACCTATCTGCAAAATGGTGTGGTTATACCTCATGGGGAGGAGAACTATGTTTATAGCCCAGCCATAGCAATAGCGACTCTTAAAAATGAAGTTGATTGGGATGGACAAAAAACTAAAGTAGTTTTAATGTTAGCTTTAAAATCAGATTGCATAAGCATGATTGAATATATATTAAATTTCTGTGAAAACAAACAAAATTTATTAGAGTTAATGAAACAAGATGACTTTAAGGGCATTAAGAATATATTTTGCATGCAACAAGGAGGTAAATAAATGGGTGTAGCAACAAATTTATTAAGAGAAGAACTAGTGATGATTGATATGGATGCGAAAGATGCTAATGATGCTATTGGACAGCTAGCAAAGATTTTATATAAGTACGATTTTGTCAAAAAGAGTTATATTAATGCAGTTCAAGAAAGAGAAAAAATTTTCCCTACTGGATTATCCACTGACCATATAGGTGTGGCTATACCTCATACTGATGTAGAGCATGTCAATACACCGGCTTTAGCAATAGCTGTTTTGAAAAAACCCGTTAAATTTAAGATGATGGGAACGACAGAAAAGATAATAGATGTTGGAATTATATTCATGTTAGCAATTAAGGAGCCTAAAACTCAGTTAGAGGTGCTTCAGAAACTAATGGATATAATACAAGACCAAAGATTGTTAAAAGTTATGATAGAAAATAATAGTACTTCAAGTTTACTTGAGTTGTTTGAGAGAGCTATATAAAAGCAAAAAAGAACTGAAATTTCTTATTAAGAATAAATATTTTAAGGGAAGGTGAATTAAAATGGCAAAAAAAATTTTAGTAGCCTGTGGAACGGGAATATGTACTTCAACCATGGCGGCAAAAAAACTAAGTGCGGAACTTGAAAAGAGAGGCAAAAACAAAGAGGTAACTATTGACCAATGTAAAGTTGCAGAGTTAGCATCAAAGGCAGCGGATGTAGATTTGATTGTATCAACCACCCAGGTATCAAAGAGCATAACAACACCTGTTGTGATGGGCGTTGCATTTTTGACAGGAGTTGGTGTTGGTAAGGTTGTGGATGAAATCGTTGACAAACTCGGAATTTAATGAAAGCTAAAAATCTAAATTATTAGGAGGGAAGGATATATGGCAATTCTCGATTATATTGTTGATTTAGGTGCAAGTGTAATGATGCCAATCATAATTACTTTGTTTGCAATTGTATTAGGAGCTAAGTTTGGTAAAGCCTTAAGGGCAGGTCTTACAGTTGGAGTTGGATTTATAGGGCTGAATTTGGTTATAGGGTTATTGGGTAATAATTTGGGGCCTGCAGCACAGGAGATGGTAAATAGGTTAGGCCTTCAACTAAGTGTTATTGATGTGGGATGGCCAGCTGCGGCAGCCATAGCATTTGCTTCAAAAGTAGGGGCATTAATTATCCCTTTAGGATTGGCTGTTAATATAGTGATGCTATTAACTAATACCACTCAAACAGTGAATATTGATATTTGGAATTACTGGCATTTCGCATTTACTGGAGCATTAGTTGCAGCAGTTATGCAGAGCACTACATGGGGATTATTTGCTGCAGGAGTGAATATGGTAATTGTAATGGTAATAGCCGATTTAACTGCACCGGGAGTAGAGAAGTATAATGGATTACCAGGAGTATCATTGCCCCATGGATTCTCAGGAGCCTATGTTCCAATAGCTATTGTGATAAATAAAATTTTAGATTTTATACCGGGAATCAATAAGATAGATGTAGATGCTGAAACCCTTCAACAAAGGTTTGGGATATTTGGTGAACCTATACTAATGGGAACAGTTATTGGCTTACTAATAGGTATAGGAGCGGGCTATAGTGTTAAAGGCATATTAAACTTAGGTATTACAATGGGGGCTGTATTGGTTCTTATACCTAAAATGGCGGCCATGTTAATGGAAGGACTTATGCCTGTATCTGATGCTGCCCAGGAGTTCATTGAAAAAAGGTTTAAGAATAGAGGTAAAATTTATATTGGATTAGATGCTGCAGTTGGTATTGGTCATCCTACCACATTATCCTGTTCCTTAGTGCTTGTACCTATTACTATACTATTGGCGGCAATATTACCTGGAAATAAAGTTATCCCCTTTGCAGATTTAGCAGTTATCCCCTTTGCGTTGGTTATGGTAGTACCTATCACAAAGGGTGATGTATTTAGAACATTTGTAGTTGGATTGTTTGTAGTTTCATTTGGATTGCTTATTGCAACTAACTTAGCTCCTTTGCACACTGAATTAGCTATTAATGCAAACTTTGATATGCCAAAAGGGGCTTCCATGATATCAAGTATTTGTGATGGAGCTAATCCTTTAACTTGGGCTTTGACAAGAATTATGGAGTTCAAAGTTGTTGGAGCTGCGATTGCAGGTTTTATTGCATTGGCTATGGCTATTTATAATAGAAGAAGAATAACAAAGGAAAGTGCAGATGTCGAAGCTTAGGGATTTTAAATATAAACCCAGTTTAAAATAAAATTAAGCTGGGTTTACAATAGGAGGAAGTGTAATGTCACTTGAGAGCCTAAGGAAAGAAATAATTTATGCGGGAATGCAATTGAAGGAATATGAATTAATTACGCTGACCGGAGGAAATGTAAGCGGAAGAGATCGAGAAACAGGATTAATAGCAATCACTCCTAGTGGCATGGAGTATAATGATCTATCTACAGAAGATATAGTTATATTGGATTTAGAAGGTAAAATAATAGATGGGCATAGAAGACCCTCTTCAGATTTAATCACACATTTACAAATTTATAGGGCAAAACTAGAGATAAATGGGATTATACACACCCATTCAACCTATGCCAGCTGTTTTGCTGTTTTAAATGAAAAAATTCCAGTGGCATCAACTACCATGGCTAATGAAGTAGGTGGCGAGGTGCCAGTTGCACCCTATGCCCCTGTAGGAAGTGAAGAGCTAGGAGACAATATTATTAAAAATATTGGAAAACAAAAAGTGGTGCTATTACAGAGTCATGGAGTATTAACATACGGTAAAGATGTACACCGTGCATTAATAGCTGCCGTAATGGTAGAAGATGCTGCTAAGGTATATCATTTAGCTAAATGTATAGGAAATCCAGTCAAATTACCAGAGGCAGAAATAAAGAGAGCGAATGATTTATATCAATATGCCTATGGACAAAATTAAAAGATAATAAGTAAGATGTGTTTGGAGGGAGATAATGCTTAAAGCAGTTATATTTGATATGGATGGAGTAATAATTGATAGAAGAACTTTATAAAAATCAAATAAAGATGGCAATAGCATCTTCAGCATCAAAAAGAGATATTAAAATAGTTGTAAAAAAATTTAATCTAAAAAAGTATTTTGATACTATTATTGGTGCAGAAGATGTCGAGAAAGGAAAACCACAGCCGAAAGTATTCTTAAAGGCCGCAGGAAGGTTAAAAGTAAAACCTGTGGAATGCTTAGTAATAGAGGATGCTAGAAATGGAATACTAGCTGCTGAAAGGGCTAATATGAAAAGTATCGGTTATAGGAATATTAATTCGAGATATCAAGATCTTTCGGGGAGTGATTTAACAATAGATAATTTTTCTCAAATCAATTATCCTAGAATCTATAATCTGTTTAAATAGAATTAATTTAATCAATATGCTAAGTTAACTTGAATTGAATATGAAATAAAACATGGTAAATAATTTAGTATAGAATACTAAGGGGTTTGGAAGGTGAAAGAATTGAAAATTTATGAATATGATAGCAAAAGATATTTTTTTGCAGTTAAAGCTCCTACTATCTTTATGATTATTATTCTAGTATACTCTTTGATAATAAATATTAAAAATCCAGGAATCAACATATATAGTTTATGTATGATAATTTGCATTTATGGTATATTCAACAATTTAGTGTCCTTGAGTAATCCTAAAAGAATCATAGATGAAGAAAAAGAAATAAAATTTTTTGCCTTTGGTAAGTTTCATTCATATAAGTGGGAAGAAATTAAATATATAAGAATAAAGGAGTTTTATAATAAAAGAATTTATCTTAGAATTGATAATCCAAAGCTAACAAGTGGAAGGTATTGGATAAAAACGAAAATGTATAATAAAGGAGAAGAATTATATATAAAGCTAAAAGAATTAGAAAAACAAATACATCCAGAACTATTGCAATTTAGAAAAAGAAAAGCTTAGAATATGAAATGCTATATTATTATAATTGAGGTAAAGGCTATTTGGGTGAATAGAATTTAATAATAGTTTCTTGACACATAGGATATTAAACAGCTTTTATGGATAGGAGAGGGATATAATGAAAGAAATAGAAGTTGTTCTTACAAATAAACTGGGACTTCACGCACGGCCAGCAGCAATGTTCGTTAGAGAAGCATCAAAATACTCATCGGAAATAATGATTGTTAAAGATTCTATGGAGTATAATGGAAAAAGTGTTATAGGAGTCCTAAGTATGGGAGCCCCTAAGGGAACGAAATTAATTATAAAGGCCAAAGGAGAGGATGAAAAGGAAGCCATTCAGGCATTAAAGGAATTAATTGAAAGTAATTTTGATGAATTAGAATAAAGAATTAAGAATAATTTAATTGAACATCCTACTTGATTTAAAATAGTAGGGTGTTTTACTGTGTAAAAGATGATAAAATATTAATATCATATTTAGTCAAAATAAGAGGAAATAAATATATATTTCCAGGGAAATAGTTTGGAAACAGTAAAATAATGTAGAAAAATATAATGAACCAATATATTCGGTATTTATTTAAAGAAAGGATGAACTTCATGAGGATGGGCATAGGATACGATGTACATAAATTAGCAGAAAATAGAAAGCTAATCATAGGAGGAGTGGAAATACCCTTTGAAAAGGGGCTCTTGGGACATTCGGATGCAGATGTTTTGCTTCATGCCATAAAGGATGCAATGCTTGGGGCTGTAGCCCTTGGTGATATAGGTAGGCATTTTCCTGATAGCGATGAAAGGTATAAGGGGATCTCAAGTATGATATTATTAGATAAGGTGAATACTAAATTGATAGATAAAGGATATAAAGTAAATAATATAGACGCTATAATTATTGCTGAGAAACCTAAAATGGCTCCTTATATTGAAGATATGAAAAAGAATATAAGTAATGCAATTAGTCTGTCAGTTGATAGTATTAATATAAAGGCTACCACCACAGAAGGATTAGGATATATTGGGCTAGGTGAGGGCATAGCAGCCCAAGCTATAGCAACTGTTGACAAAATAGTATAATTTATATATTATAAATTAGAAGAAACTGAATATACCTAACGGCAGTGAAGGGGAATAGTAGAAATGTATAATTCACAAGAGAGCTAAGTCCTTAGGCTGAAAGATTTAGTTGAATAAATACACTTTGAACCCGTCCCGGAGTCTATGACGATAACAAAGTCATACGGTTTACATACCGATATCATTAGTAAAGCCAGTCTGCAAAGGCAGACTAATTAGAGTGGTGCCGCGAATTAAACCTTCGTCTCTAGTAAATAAATAGAGAAGAAGGTTTTTGTAATTGTATTTATAAAATAATAGGTTTGAATTATTTCTTTTCAATACCTTTTAGAAAGACAATAAGACTTTAGACGTGTAACATGGAATGTGAAACAGAAAAAAGTATCAGAGATGTTTTTGTTCTGTACATTTGCAAAAGGAGAGATGTGAGATGGGAAAAAAGAATAATAAGGATTTTGTTAAAGAAATTACTCCTATGGAGGTTGATTTTCCACAGTGGTATACCGATGTAATTCTTAAAACTGATTTAGTAGATTATTCTCCTGTAAAGGGATTTATGGTTATCAAGCCCTACGGATATGCAATTTGGGAAAATATACAACAGTTTTTAGATAGAAGGTTTAAGGATACTGGACATAAGAATTGCTATTTTCCACTATTGATTCCAGAAAGTTTGCTTAATAAGGAAGCCGAACACGTTGAAGGCTTTGCACCAGAGGTAGCATGGGTAACCCACGGGGGCAAGGAAGAACTGGCTGAAAGATTATGTGTTAGACCAACATCTGAGACAATAATATGTTCTATGTATTCAAAATGGCTTAATTCTTACAGAGAATTACCTTATCTATTTAATCAATGGTGTAGTGTTGTAAGATGGGAAAAAAGCACAAGACCTTTCCTTAGAACCTCTGAATTTTTGTGGCAAGAGGGACATACATTACATGAAACCTATGACGAGGCTCAAGAAGAAACTATCCAGATGTTGAATATTTACAGAGAAGCTGCAGAAGATCTTCTTGCAATACCTGTAGTTGTTGGTAAAAAAAGTGAAAGAGAAAAATTTGCTGGAGCCTATGCAACTTATACGATGGAAGCTCTAATGCATGATGGGAAAGCTCTTCAAGCAGGAACGTCCCATAATCTAGGACAACACTTTACTAAGGCCTTCGATATCACATATCTTGACAGAGAAGGTGAACAACAGAATCCATATCATACTTCATGGGGAGTATCTACTAGACTTATTGGTGGACTTATCATGGTTCATGGAGATAATAGAGGACTAGTTTTACCTCCAAGGGTAGCACCTACTCAAGTAGTTATAATACCTATAGCTCAACATAAAGAAGGTGTTTTAGATAAGGCCTACGAGCTAAAGAAAACTTTATTAGATGCAGGACTTAGAGTTGAACTTGATGATAATGAAAACTACTCACCGGGCTGGAAGTTTAATGAATATGAAATGAAGGGAGTACCGGTGCGTATTGAAATAGGACCAAGAGATATTAAAAACAATCAAGTTATGGTTGCGAGAAGGGATACTCAAGAAAAGGAAGCTATGCCGATGGATGGTTTAACTAATTCCATAACTACTTTACTAGATACTATTCATAATGCAATGTTAGATAAAGCTAGAAATCATAGGGATGATAATACCTACCATGTAGAAGATTTTGAAGGATTTAGAGAAAAAATGAAAGAAAACCCTGGTTTTGCTAAGGCTATGTGGTGTGGAGAAAACAGTTGTGAGGAAAATATAAAGACTGAGACCGCTGCTACAATTAGATGTATACCCTTTGATCAAGAGGACTTAGGTGATAAATGTCACTTCTGTGGAAGGGAAGCAAAACATATGGTTTATGTGGCTAAGGCATATTAAAATAAGATTTATTATTAGATTATATAAACCCTCGGTGATTTAAGTGAACCGAGGGTTCGTGTTATAGTAAGATATTAAATACAAATAAGGGGGTACAATAATGAGTGAGAATTATAAATTTGTACAAAACAATAAATGTGAATACTTTCCGTGTCATAAAATAAAGGATAAAGAAAAATTTAATTGTTTATTTTGTTTCTGTCCACTTTATCTTCTTAAGGAAGATTGTGAAGGAAACTTTAAATACGGTACTACGGGAACTAAGGACTGTAGTAGCTGTACAATACCCCACTTAGAAAATGGGTATGATTATATAATCTCTAAGATGGATGAGGTCATAGATAGAGCAAAAAAGAGGGACTAGGTAGGTGTTAGTATGTGCATAATTTTCTTCTCCTATAAAAGCCATCCACAATATAAATTGATAGTAGCTGCTAATAGAGACGAGTTCTATAAAAGGGCTACAAAATTAGCAACATTTTGGGATGACTGTCCTAGTATTTTAGGTGGAAGGGACCTGGAACAAAATGGGACATGGATGGCCATCAAAAAGAATGGCAGCTTTGGAATGGTCACAAATTATAGAGACTTTTCGCTTGTAAAGGAAAAAGCTTTCACAAGGGGTAATTTAGTAAAGGATTATCTAATGAATAATGAATTTGTGGAAGACTATCTTGATAAAATTAAAAATGACAGAGAAAAATACAATCCTTTTAATTTGATATTAGGAGATAATGAAAAATTGTATTATTATTCAAATGTAGAAGATGAAATAAAAAAGATATATCCAGGCATATATGGAGTAAGCAATCACCTTTTAGATACACCTTGGCCTAAAATATTAAGAGGCAAAAGGGCGTTTCAGAACATTGTTAAGAGAAAAAGTTTGATTGAACCAGAAGAACTTTTTAAAATATTAAGTGATGATGTGATAGCTGAAGATAAAAAGCTTCCTAATACAGGAATAGATATAGATCTAGAAAGGATGTTATCTCCTATATTTATAAAAAGCCCTGATTATGGTACCAGGGCTCAAACCGTTTTGCTTATTGATAATGATGATAAAGTTACTTTCATAGAAAGAAGTCTTGTGAATGTTAAAGATGATAAATGGAATACACGTGACTATGAATTTAAAACAGGTTAAAAAATTATTAGACTAGAAGCTAGTTAATTTAAGACCTATTAGAATGACTTGAAATTTAGAACGTCGAATATGGAACTGGGAACTACAAAATCATCATCAAGTACTTTTGTAAATCATATCCCATCCAATTACTGCCGCTCCTAAAGCTCCTACGATTTATGAATTTTGTGGAGAATATAGGGGCTTTTTAATTTTTGGAAAAATTCATCAATCTCTTTTGCCACTAGTTGTTTTAGGATATGATATAGTTATGAATTAGCTAAGATGGGAGTGGTAAAGATGTATATGAGCAAATTGACGGGAAAGACATTAAAGGATGTTGAGGAAAGTTTTACTTTGGATAGTCAAAAACTGTTGATTAGATCTGCTATGGTTAGACATATTGAGCCCGGTAGATACTCAATATTACCCTTGGGAGTTAAAATGTTAGAAAGATTAAAAAAATATATTACAATAAGACTTCAGAAGCTGGGATTTGAAAGAATTAATATTTCAAGTAAAGATTTTATAGAGGATGTAATGTTATCGGTGAGGTCAGATATTAAGTCTTATAAAGAGCTTCCCGCATTTTTATATGATATACAAGATTTGTATAGGAATGACATTAAGATAAAAGATGGGCTTTTAAGATCAAAGGAGTATGAAGAATTAAGAGGTATAAGCCTTCATATGGAGAATAAAGGCTTGCCAGAATCTTATAATCAACTAATAGAGATGTATAAAGAAATATTAAAGAGTTTTGATTTAGAGATGGTTGGTATGTTGGACTACAATCCAAAGAGTCCACAAAGGATCGCCCATACCTTTATTGTGAAGCAAGAAGCAGGGAATCGAACGATACATAAATGTATGGGTTGCGGCTATAAGGCATTGGAAGAAGTGGCTGATTTTTACATAGAAAGCAAAACATTAGAAACACAAAATAAAGAAGAAGTATATACTCCAGATATTAAAACCATAAAAGAACTAGAAGAATATTTAGGAATAAAAGCAAAGGACCTTGCTAAAACATTACTTGTCAAGGCAAAGGATAAAATTGTTGCTGTAGTTATTCGAGGAGATAGAGAGCTTAACCTTTATAAGTTAAGTAGAACTTTAGATATATCGGTAGATAATATTACTATGGCTGAGGCTGTAGATATTGAGCATTTGAAAACGGTTCCAGGGTTTGTAGGCCCTGTTGGTTTAAATGATGTAGAAGTGATAATTGACAAAGAGGTTGTACAGGGAGGAACATTCGTTGTAGGTGCTAATAAAAAGGATTATCATATTAATAATGTTGACCTATCTAAAGAAGTGGAAAACTATATTATTGCTCAGGTAAGTTGTATCAAGGAAGAAGATAAATGTTCACTATGTGAAGGGAGTTTAAAAAAAGAACGAGGGTTTCATATAGGGGAAATCTATAGTTTAGGTGATAATCTGAATATAAAAGGCTTAAATTATAAAGACGACAATGGAAAAACTAGGGATATGGTTTGTATATATCACTATATAGATTTATATAGACTTCTTAGTCTTATAGTGGAGAAAAACCATGATGAGTATGGGATTCTGTGGCCTAAGGAAGTTGCACCCTATGAAGTATTAATAACTGTTCTAAGCGTTAAGAATGAAGGAAAGCTAGAAATAGGAGAAGAAACCTACAAAAAACTAATGGGGTTAGAGATAGATGTACTCTTAGATGATAGAAATGAAAGGGCGGGATCTAAATTTAAAGATGCGGATTTAATAGGTATTCCCGTAAGAATAGTTATCGGTAAAAGAGCTGAAGAAGGTATAGTGGAGTATAAAGTAAGATGGGAAGAGAGTAAACAAGAGCTTTCTATAGAGGAAGCTTTACAAAAAACTGTAAAGCTACTTAGATAGAACTACTAAAAAGTCATATTTACTTTAACTTCCTTGATAGTAGAGAAATTTTGGGATATAATAAGCTATAAAATGTGAAATGTTAACAAATTAGATTTAATAAGTAATTTGATATAAATAGGAGGTAAATAAATGTCAGTAAGAGTTAGATTTGCACCAAGTCCAACGGGATATGTTCATGTAGGTGGTCTTAGAACCGCTTTATATAACTACCTATTTGCAAAGCAAAAAGGTGGAGAGTATTTATTAAGAATAGAAGATACTGATAGAACAAGATATGTGGAAGGTGCAGTGGAAGGGATTATTGAAGCTATGGAATGGGCTGGCGTAGTTCATGATGAGGGTCTAATCCTAGATGAAGATAAATTAGTAGAAAAGGGAGAAAGTGGTCCCTATGTACAATCTCAAAGATTAGATATCTATAAAAAATATATTAAAGAATTAATTGAAGATGGACATGCTTATTACTGCTTCTGTTCAAAGGAAAGGTTAGAGGAAGTAAGGGAAAAGCAAAAAGCGGAAGGACTAACTCCTAAATACGATAGACATTGTAGAGATATATCTATTAAAGAAGCTAATGAAAGAATAGAAAAGGGCGAAGATTATGTAGTGAGACTAAAGTTACCAGATAATAGAGAGATAAGCTTTGATGATGTAGTTAAAGGTATAGTGACTATGAACACCGATGACTTAGACGACCAAGTACTTATTAAGACCGATGGATTTCCTACATATCACTTTGCTGTTGTTGTTGATGATCATCAAATGGGTATTACCCATATAATAAGAGGAGAAGAATGGTTAGCATCTACTCCTAAGCATATTCTTCTATATGAAGCTTTTGGTTGGAAAGATCCTAAATATGTACATTTGCCAAACATACTAAATAAGGACAAGAAAAAACTAAGCAAAAGACATGGCGATGTGGCCGTACAGGACTTTAGAAAAAAGGGTTATCTTCCTGAGGCGTTAATTAATTATATTGCATTATTAGGATGGAATCCTGAGGATAATGAAGAAGTAATGTCAATAGATGAAATGATAGAGAAGTTTTCTTTAGAAAGGGTTTCAAAAAGTGGTGGAGTATTTGACGTGGATAAGCTAAATTGGTTTAACTCCCATTATATAAAAATTGGCGATTTAGATAGATTAACAAAATTAGCTATTCCGTATTTAATAGAGTCAGGATTGGTAGAGAAGGGGAATGTAGATGCCAAATTCGACTGGGTAAAGAGAATAGTCAAAACCGCCCAGGAAAGAATTGAGTATCTAGCCCAAATAAGTGACTATGCTAAAGGTTTCTTTGGTGAAGAAGTAAAACTAGAAGGCGAAGATGTTAAAGAAGTATTAAAAAACGAACAAGTGCCAAGACTTTTGAATATATTTAAAGAAAAGGTAAATAGTGCTGAAGAAGTAAATGATGAGTTTGGTAAAAAAGTTTTTAAAATGATACAAAAGGAATCTGGCATAAAGGGTAAGAACCTATACATGCCAATAAGAGCTGCCTTGACTGGTCAATTACATGGACCAGATATAGACCAAGTAATAGTTATATTAGGTAGAGAAAATATTGTAAAAAGAGTTGAATATGTAGAGAAAAATTTTATATAAGTATAAAACGTTGATTAGAAGAGTAGATTAACTGATGTCTTTAGAGAGGGGTTGTCCTTGGCTGAAAGCAATCCTAGACTAAAATGTTAATTGAAGTGCATCTATGAGTTCTAAGCTGAGTTTAGTAGGTTTAGACGGTTTACTCCGTTAAAGGTTAAAAAGTAGAGGTTTTTAATACCTAAACAGAGTGGAACCGCGGAAAGTCTTCGTCTCTGAGATAATTCAGAGGCGGAGATTTTTGTTTTTGTAGTCATAATTACTTTTTATCATAAAACTTAGGCCTAATTATATATAACTTGATTAGAAGGAGGTTTATAATGTCTTTATTCAAACATTTTCTAGAAGATGTGGATTCTATATTAGAGCGTGATCCTGCTGCTCAAAGTAGAATAGAAGTAATATTAACTTACTCAGGTTTACATGCAGTTTTTCTCCATAGAATAGCCCATTTTTTCTATATAAAGAAAATGTTCATGTTAGCAAGGATAATATCACAGCTAAGTAGATTTTTTACTGGTATAGAAATTCATCCCGGTGCTACAATAGGAAAGAGATTACTTATTGACCATGGAATGGGTGTTGTTATAGGTGAAACTGCTGAAGTAGGAAATGATGTTACCATATACCAAGGCGTAACTTTAGGGGGTACAGGTAAGGAAAAGGGGAAAAGACATCCTACCGTAGGAAACAATGTGGTGATTGCTTCTGGGGCTAAGGTTCTTGGACCCTTTCAGGTAGGAGACAACTCGAAAATTGGTGCTGGTTCCATAGTGTTGAAGGAAGTTCCTCCAAACTGTACTGTTGTAGGAGTACCAGGTAGAGTTGTTATTAAGGATAATATAAAGGTAGGTCAAATTACTGACAAACCTACTGCTGACCTTGATCAAATTAAACTACCGGATCCAGTAGCCCAAGAATTAGAATGCCTCAGAAAGAGAATTATAAAACTTGAGTCTAAACTTGCAAATACAGAAGGGAGCGATTCGGATGAAGTTATTTAATACTTTGACTAGAAAAAAGGAAAAATTCATACCAATTCAAGAAGGTAAAGTAAAGATGTATGTATGTGGTCCAACGGTTTATAACTATTTTCACATTGGAAATGCTAGGCCTTTTTTGGTATTTGATGTATTAAGAAGATACTTAGAATATAAGGGATATGATATTACCTACGTACAGAACTTTACCGATGTTGATGATAAGATAATAAATAAGGCAAAAGAAGAGGAAAAAAAGCCTGGAGAAATAAGCGAAAAATATATAGAAGAATACTTTAAAGATGCCGATGCCCTTGGTATAAAGAGGGCCGATGTACATCCAAAGGTTACCGAGAATATAGAGGAGATTATTGGTTTTATAAAAAAGTTAATTGAAAAAGGTTTTGCCTATGAGGTAAATGGAGATGTTTATTATAACACAACTAAGTTTAATGATTATGGTAAGCTTTCTAAGCAAAGTGTGGATGAACTTGAATCCGGTGCTAGGGTAGAGGTGAATACAACAAAAATAAATCCTACTGACTTTGCCCTATGGAAAAAACAAAAACCAGGAGAACCTGCCTGGGATAGTCCCTGGGGAGAAGGTAGACCGGGATGGCATATTGAATGCTCCGTGATGTCTACCAAATATTTAGGAGAGACCATAGATATACATGCTGGAGGCCAAGATTTGATATTTCCCCATCATGAAAATGAGATAGCTCAAAGTGAGGCCTTTAGTGATAAACCCTTTGCGAAATATTGGATCCATAATGGCTATATCACAATAGATAATGAAAAGATGTCAAAATCAAAGGGTAACTTTTTTACTGTAAGGGATATTTTAAAGGAATTTAATCCGGAAGTATTGAGATTTTTCTTACTATCTGCCCACTATAGGAATCCAATAAATTTCAGTAGAGAATTAATGGATCAATCAAAAAATGCATTAGAAAGACTCTATAATACCAAGGGTAATTTAGAGTATTTAATTGATAATGCAGAAAAAATAGAGATGAATGGGGAAGAAAGAAAAGCATATACACACTTCACTTCATATAAAGATAAATTTATCGAAGCCATGGAGGATGACATTAACACCGCCGATGCCATAGCAGCAATATTTGAGCTTGTTAAGGAGATAAACACTAATATTTCATCGGACTCATCAAAGGGATTCATGGAAATGACCTATAATATTTTTAATGAACTAACATCTGTTTTAGGCATAGTTAGCAAACAAAAAGAGGTTCTCGATGAAGAAATTGAAAAACTTATTGAAGAGAGGCAGCAAGCTAGAAAAGATAAAAACTATAGTTTAGCCGATAAAATTAGAGATGATTTAAAGGAAAAGGGAATAGTTTTAGAGGACACACCTCAAGGAGTTAAATGGAAGAGAATATAATAAGAAAGCAGATAGGTACATAACACTATGCATCTATCTGCAAATCTCTGATATAATTATTAAATAGATAAAAGGAAGGTTAGTTGATGGTAACTTTTTTAGATGAACTAAGGAAGAGTATTTTAGAGGAAGAAAATATAAACGCTATTTCACCATTAGTTTTAGCTTATATAGGAGATTCAATCTACGAAGTCTATATAAGAACCCATGTGGTAAAAACATATAAAAAAAGGGTCCATGATCTTCATAAATGGGCTACTAAATTTGTAAAGGCATCTGCCCAAGCAAAAATTGTACATGCTTTAAAAGAAAAGCTTACAGATGAAGAATGGTCTATAGTTAAAAGGGGAAGAAACCAAAAATCTGGTACAGTCCCTAAGAATGCAGACCTCTCTGATTATAAATATGCCACCGGATATGAATGTCTTTTGGGATATTTATTTGTAGCTGGATACGAAGAAAGACTAGAGGATATTATCAAAAGTTCAATAGAAATTATTAAAATAGAAATATAAAACCAACTTATTTTGAGGAGTAATTATATATGAGTAAAAAAGAAAAGATGTACATATATGGAGTCATTATATTATTAATTGCCCTAATTATAAAGTCCGTATATCTAGATGAAGTTAAAAATCTAACTATAGAAGAAGCCATGTTTAAAGAGCATGTAAGCAAAATAATAGAAGAAGAATATAAAAGCTTTTTCACAGAAAATAATATAATAGGCTTCAGGATAGTCAAAGTAAAAAAAATAGAAGATGAAGGAGTATCAATAATTGAAGTCAAGGATGAGAATACTAATACCTATAAACAAACAGAAATATCTGGGGTATATAAGGGTAAAGTTAGAAAATATTTGTTTTATCTAATACCCTACGGAGAATTCTCAGTCTTAAGTAGAAAATAATTTTTAAGATAATCTATAACTGAGCAATTAGTATGATTCAAAATGTTTAAATATCTACTAAGAGTCAATAAAAAAATATAAGGGGGAAATAGACAATGAAAGTGAAATTAATTCAATATACACCTAATCCAGAAGAGGTAGTGGCTAGTGCAGCTAAACTTTGTTACTCACAGGTAGGCGTAGATGAGATAACAAAAAAATTAACTGATCAGAAGGCATCAAAATTTGTAGAAGTGTTAATGGATATGGGTCACCAGTCTCCTATAGAACATATTTCTTTTACCTTTGGGATAGAAGGGGTAAGTAGGGTATTAACCCACCAATTAGTAAGACATAGAATAGCATCTTACTCTCAACAGTCACAAAGATATGTAAAATTAGATCAATTTGAATATATAATTCCTCCCTATATAAATGAGGTACCAGAAGCTAAGGAGCTATTCATTAAAGCGATGGAAGATGATCAAAAAACCTATGATAGATTGGTAGAGATTTTATATAATAAGCACTATAAACTTTCTGTAGAAAAAGGAATGAATGAAAAGCAGGCTAAGAAAGATGCTGGGAAAAAGGCCATTGAAGACGCAAGATTTGTTTTTCCAAATGCCTGCGAGACAAAAATAGTTGTAACTATGAATGCAAGAACATTAATACACTTTTTTAAGCATAGATGCTGTAATAGAGCTCAGTGGGAAATAAGGGACTTAGCCACTGAGATGCTACGATTAGTCAAGGGAGTAGCACCAAGTATATTTAAAAATTGTGGTCCTAATTGCGTAGTGGAGAGTTGTCCAGAGGGTGCAATGACCTGTGGAGAAATAAATGAAGTGCGAGAAAAGTTCAAAAATATTTAGTGCTAATAATTAAGTGAGGAAATTGGATGTTAAAATTTCCTCACACAACAAAAATATGTTAACATTTTCTGTTTAAAGGGAGTGCAAAAAATTTGACGAATACAAATATCATTGAAGGTCGAAATCCAGTGCTTGAAGCGTTGAAATCCGAGAGAGAAATTGATAAGATTCTTATTTCAAAGGGTAATAAAGAAGGTTCAATAAAGAAGATAATTGGAATGGCAAAGGATATGGGGATTCCAGTTCAATATACAGATAAAAATAAAATAAATCAAATTTCAACTTCCCATGCCCATCAGGGTGTTATTGCCTATGTTGCAGCTTATAGATATTATGAAGTTGATGAAGTTATTAATAGGGCCCGTGCTAAGGATGAAAAACCATTTTTAATTTTATTAGATGAAATTGAAGATCCCCATAATTTGGGATCTGTACTTAGAACAGCAAATGCAGTTGGAGCCCATGGAGTTATTATACCAAAAAGAAGATCCGTAGGTCTCACAGCTACCGTGGCTAAAACTTCAGCAGGAGCCATTGAATATGTCCCAGTGGCAAAGGTTACAAATCTGGCAAGAACTATAGACAAGTTAAAAGAACAGGGAATTTGGGTTATTGGAGCAGATATGGACGGTGAAGATGTTCATTATAATTGTGATCTTAAAGGAAATATATGTATAGTAATTGGGAGTGAAGGTAAGGGAATAAGTAGACTAGTTAAAGAAAAATGTGATTTCTTAGTTAGATTACCCATGATGGGAGAGGTAAGCTCTCTTAATGCTTCTGTAGCAGCTGCAGTGCTTATGTATGAAGCTATTAGACAGAGAGAATATAGTTAGGGTGAACTAAAGGTGAGGGTATATCTTATAATAGATGGTTATAATGTAATAAACGCATTATCAAAACTTAAGGAAATAAGCAAAGAAAGCTTAGAGGAAGCTAGAAATATTTTGATTGATGATATGGTTGAATATCATTCCTATACCGGAACAAAGGTTATAATAGTATTTGATGCCTACCAAGTTAAAGGAACTAAAGTTAAAAAAGAAAATGTTAGAGGTATAGAAGTTATATATACTAAGGAACATCAAACTGCTGATTCATACATTGAAGAAATAGTTGAGAAGCTTACAAAAAACAAAAGAGATATAATAAAGGTGGTCACATCTGACTGGGCAGAACAACAGGTAGTTCTAGGAAGTGGAGGAGTAAGGGTTATTCCAAGGGAATTACAAATAGAGCTAGACAAGATAAAGGGAAAAATAGAGGAAAAGGTTCTTGAAAATAGAGTGAGAAAAAAACTATTGATAAGTGATCAGCTGGATAAAAATGTTCTTGAAATACTTGAAAAATGGAGAAAAGAAGATGGTTAAGTCTTGACTAGATTATGTAAATTAATATATAATGATATCATGGGCTAAATGTTACTATTAGATAAACCATTTGAGGGGTAGGAGGAGATTCTTGTGGGAGTAGGCGTGCGTAAGCAAGATGTAGAAGTTTACGAAGTGCTAGGGGATGAAAAAATAGTTGAGGATGCTAGAGAAGGAGACTCAAGGGCTCAAGAGTATTTAATAAAAAAATATAAAAACTTTGTTAGAGCTAAGGCGCGGTCGTATTTTCTCATTGGAGCTGATAAAGAAGACATTATTCAAGAAGGTATGATAGGACTATTCAAGGCAATTAGAGATTTTAGACCAGATAAGATCTCATCCTTTAGAGCTTTTGCGGAGCTATGTATAACTAGGCAGATAATTACAGCAATTAAAACGGCTACAAGGCAGAAACACATACCCCTTAACTCTTACGTTTCTCTTAATAAACCTATATATGATGAAGAGTCTGATAGGACATTATTAGATGTATTGTCAGGAAAAAGAGTTTCTGATCCAGAAGAGCTTTTAATATCTAGAGAAGAAGTAACGAATATCGAAGCAAAAATTGGAGAAATACTTAGTGAATTAGAGTGGCAGGTTCTTATGTTCTATCTTCAAGGAAAATCCTATCAAGAAATAGCTGTGGACTTGGACAGGCATGTAAAATCTATTGATAATGCCCTACAAAGAGTAAAGAGAAAGTTAGAGAGGTTTTTAGAACTAAGAAATAGCTAACAATTGGAAAGAGATAGCAACAAAAATTTATTGACTAAAGGAATTAAAAGTAGTAAAATAGTAGAGGTAAATGCCCATGTAGCTCAGAAGGTCAGAGTGTCGCCTTGGTAAGGCGGAGGCCGGCGGTTCAAATCCGCTCGTGGGCTCCATTATAATTCTATACATATCAAGACACGCCGGGGTCAGTTTACTATGACTCGGTCAAAACACTTTTAATTAATTAGAAGGAGGAAAAAAGAAATGGGTAAAGCAAAATTTGAAAGAAATA
>SWCA01008841.1_pt1 | contig 57037 bp, 53 predicted proteins | sample 4692961 | NCBI WGS metagenome assembly SWCA01 (sample SAMN10267275, study PRJNA491770) | bioreactor metagenome | isolation source: DHS bioreactor inoculated with | place: Japan: off Shimokita Peninsula | reverse complement strand
CCCCCCTGGCGTACATGCGCGGACGCACCCTGAACGGCAGTTTCGTGATCCTGGACGAAGCCCAGAACACCACACCGGAACAAATGAAAATGTTCCTGACCCGGATCGGCTTCGGTTCCCGGGCGGTGATCACCGGTGACGTCACCCAGGTGGACCTGCCGCGCCACCAGCGCTCGGGGCTGGTCAACGCCCTCGAAGTGCTGGCCGATGAACAGGACATCGGCGTCACCCGTTTCGACAGCCGCGACGTGGTTCGCCACCCGCTGGTTCAACGTATCGTGGAAGCTTACGACCGTCATGAACGGAATACCGACCCCAACCGTTGATATCCAGTGGGCCACGGATGCCCCGGACGCACCGGACGAGAGCGACCTGCAACGCTGGGCTCTGGCCGCCGCGGAGGCTGCCGGCGGCGTGGTCGGGGATATCACCCTGCGGATCGTCGACGACGAGGAAATCCGCGTTCTCAACCGCGACTACCGGGGCAAGGACAAACCCACCAATGTGCTGTCCTTCCCTTTCGACATGCCCGAAGGCCTGCCCGACGACGCCATCGCCCCGCTGCTGGGGGATATCGTTATTTGCGCGGACGTGGTCCGGCGCGAGGCCGCCGAACAAAACAAAACCGTGGAAGCGCACTGGGCGCATATGGTCATCCACGGCGTACTCCATCTGCTGGGTTACGACCATATCGACGATGACGACGCCGAACAGATGGAATCCCTGGAAATCCTCGCTCTTGCCGGCCAGGGCTTTCCGGATCCGTATAACTCGTTGCCCCCATAATTCACAAACCCATAATATCGAAACCATAACATGGAGCCTTACCCCTGATGTCGGACGACTATTCAGACCAGAACAACGGTCGAAGTTGGTTGGAGCGCGTTGGCCAGTTCTTCACTTCCACTCCCGGCTCCCGGGAGGAATTGCTGGATCTGATGCGCTCCATGCGCGACGGTCACGTCATTGACGGCGACACGCTTGGCATCATCGAAGGCGCCATCGGCGTCAGCGACATGCAGGTCCGGGAGATTCTCATCCCTCGCACGCAGATGGTCAGCATCCGTGCCAGCAGCGACCCCCGCGATTTCCTGCCCACCATCATCGAATGCGCCCACAGCCGCTTCCCGGTCATCGGCGATGATCCGGACGAAGTCATCGGTATCCTGCTGGCCAAGGATCTGCTGGCGCTGATTCTGGAGCCGGCCCGCATGGAACGCTTCCAGATCAAGGATCATGTGCGTTCGGCCATGGTGGTGCCCGAGTCCAAGCGCCTGGACTCGCTGCTGCGGGAATTCCGCATCACCAAGAATCACATGGCCATCGTGGTCAACGAGTACGGCGGCATCGCCGGCCTGGTCACCATCGAGGACGTGCTGGAACAGATCGTCGGCGAGATCGAGGATGAGCACGACATCGAGGAAGACGATTACCTGATCAAGGATCTGGAGAACGGCGAGCACACGGTCAAGGCACTGACGCCGATCGAGGATTTCAACGAACATTTTCAGTGCGAACTCAGCGACGAGGAGTTCGACACCATCGGCGGTCTGGTGATGCACGCCTTCGGCCGCCTGCCCGGACGCGAAGAGTCCATCGATCTGGGGCCGTTCCAGTTCACCGTGCTAAGCGCGGACGGCCGCACAATCCGGCTGCTGCGGGTCACTCACCGGCAGGATGATCCGGCTCTGGACGCCTCACCGGAGTAATCCTTCGGAGCCTTGGAGACATAGATTCGCAGGTCACTACGGAGCCACTGTGGAAGGCTTGCTTGCAAGCGAATCGTCAATTACTGGAAGGCGTATTCGCGGCCAAGGCCGCTTCCCACAGCAAGGGCTATCGTTCCTGACGATTTTTATGACCGCCGTCCATGGCGGTCACCCCGAGGGGCCGTCACCAAGGTGACGTAAAAAATCGTTCCTGACGATTTTTTCAGTCCGTGAGTTCGTTTCCGATGGCATCCACCATGGCGTTGAACACCGCGCTGGTGTCCAGCGGGGCCCGTTGGATGGCTCCGGCGGAAGTGCCCGCACTGGTCGCCCGGCGGGCGGTGTCCGGAGTGGACGCCAGTTTGACCACGACCAATTCCCGCTTCGGGTCGATATAAATTTTCTGGCCAAACCGACCTGCACATTCCAGGCCGCCATTGGCGTCGTTCCGGTGATACCAGAAATTGTGGTAAGCGTATCCCGGACGGGCCTTGGCAAAGTTACCCGTGGCGAAAAGGTCACGATTGTCCCGTGGCGACAACACCCGTTGCACCGCGCGGTCAAACGCTGTTCGCGGCTCCGTCACGGATAGCGCCTGGCGCACGCTTTCCGCGAAGCGGGCGGTATCGGACAAGGTGGCATTGATGCCGCCACTGGCCATCTCGGTCATCAAACGGTCCACCAGAATATAGGCGTCATCGTCGGCGAAGCGCGACCAGATCCGCTGTGACACCAACTCGCTCCAACGCTCATCGGCCACTTTGCGAATGGCCCAGGCCACCGCCTCGGCGGATCCGTTCTGATAAAACCAGACCTTATCGACCCCCTCCGTTTGTGATGGAACCCGCAGGAAATCGTAAATGTTGTCCGGCATGCCATCGCGCCGGGGAACCACCCCCACGGCGGCGAACAATCCCAGGTCTGGCGGCATTTTTTCCGGATAGCTCACCGCCACTTCCATGTCCAGGTTTTGCTGTAAGGTGGCTTCCCCGAACGGCGTGCCTTCCAGCTCCGGAACATAGCGCGACAGTTTCGCCCGCGGATCGAGCAGCCCTTCCTCGATGAAGAACCCCGCCAGCAGGCCGGTGACGGACTTGGTCATCGATGCCCAGATATGGGTGTCGTGGTAATCGAAACCATCGTAATAACCTTGCGCCACCACACGGCCCCGATGGAGAACCATGAACCCATCGGTGAAAGTGCGTTGCAGATACTCGGCCACCGACAGTGTTTCCTTGCCTGAGCGGAAGGTCACTTTATCGAGATCGAGCGCTGTTCCCTCCGGCAAGGGTAGCGGCGTATCGGAGTGGCGCAGCCCGGCGGTGGGAGCCCGCTCTCTTGTATGCCGAAATGTCCAGCGCATATAGGGCATCGTCATCGCATTGCCACGATTGACCTGTTTGTCCGCCGGCGGTGGAAAACCCTGCATAACGCCTTCCGCCATGGTGTCGCTCCTGGTGGCCGCGGAAACGCTTCCTGCCAGAGCAATGGTAAAAAGTGCCGCCATCGCCGTCGTTCCTAACATCATTGCCATGACATCGTCCTCTTCAGAATCGCAGCTGGGCACCAACGGAAATCGCCCAGGGATCCCGGCCCGGCAAGGTGGCGACCTTGTCACCATGGGCATAGTTAACGGCACGGTAGGTACCTTGCCCATCGTTGTCGGTATGGGTCAGCATGCCATGCAGAAGTACTTGTTTGCTTAGATGATGAAACAGTCCGAGGCTGTACTGATCGGCGGCATCATCACCGCGTTCGGATTCGTCCGCATGGTTCCATTGTCCCACCAACACCCAGCGCGGCAGGTAACGGTAGGTGACCTGAGCACCGTAAGCCTCACGATCCAGCGCGTTGAACTGTTCCGGCTGAAGATCCTCGTAGATCGCCCCCAGGGTCACCGGTCCCATCGTGTATTTGGCAAAGGCCCGATAACCTTCCAGTTTTCCGGTGGCGAAGAAATCCGAGTAGTGGATATAGGCGCCACTGAGTTGCAGATGCTCGCCTTTCCAGTCCAGCCAGGCGCTGGTGCTGTCACGGTCGTTGTCGTCCACCGCGTTGACCGAACCGCTTTGATCCGCGGAATACTGCAAAGCGAAATTGACCCTGCGATACTGGAAACGCCAGTTCAGGCTGTTGGCCCCCATCAGATCCACATGGGCACCCGCCCCCGAGGATGGCGCGCCAAGGATGCTGCGCGACTCACCTACGCTGGAAGCGAAATACAGGGCGTACTCCGTGCTCATGTTCTTGAATGGCGTGTTCACCCGCCCGACCAGAAACCTCCCTACCGGTGTTTTCAGCCCAAGAAAGCTATCCCGGGTGGTCCAGGTGTCGCCTTCATCCTTGTCGTCGATATCCACCTGCTGCTCGTATTGCCACAGAAAGATGACCTTGTCGTTGTAGGGCACTTCACCGCGAAAACCGATCATGCTGGTGTTGCTGGAAACACTCAGGCCACCGTCGGTAAGCAGGTCCCCGCCTTCCGCTTCGGCACTGCTGACGTCGGAATCCGCATAATCCACCGAAACCCGGACGGCGCCGTACAACTCCATCTTCTTGCCGGTAATGACACCGGGGTGAACGATGTTCTTGATGTCCTCGATGGTGGAAATTCCGGCGCTGAAGCCCGCCGCCGGCAGCATTGTCAGAGCGGTGCCCACACACAGGGCCGTTATCTTGTTATTCATGGCATTAGGCCTCCTGGAGCCTGATGTTGTTATGGGATACAAGGTCGGGAATGACCTGGCTTCCCTCTCCGCTTCGCGGAGCCCGACCAGGAAGCGCTTCCATGTCGTCACTTACGCCGCGTCACCCTGCTGGCGGCGTTTACCAGGACACAAGGGGCTCCGACGGAGCCCGGCGGTCCGCTGAAAAAGTGGAAAGAATGAAAGTCCGACGCTAGAAGGCGCCGAGGAATCCCGCCGCGCTCACCGCTGAACTCCCTTCCCGGAAAAGCGCTTCAGATAGCCTTTGGCGATGGTGTTACGCTGGATTTCACTGGTGCCGGTGACAATGCGGTACATCCTCAGCATGCGGAACACCCACTCCACGGTGGAGCCTTGCATCAAACCGACGCCACCGTGTACCTGGATGGCCCGATCGGCGATAGCAAAGGCTTTCTCCGAACAGAACAGTTTGCTCATGGCCGATGCTTCCCGCGTGTCCTGGCCGTTATCAATACGCCGGGCCACATCCAACATCATCGAACGCGCCGCGTGCAGCTCAGTGGCCATATCCGCCAGCATGTGCTGGATCGCCTGGAACCCTGCGATGGGCTGGCCAAACTGCTGGCGCCGGGTGGCGTAGTGCGCCGCCGCGTCCAGTGATTGAATCGCCAGACCGGTCATGGTCGGGCAATGCAGCAGACGGTTCACGGTGATCCGGGACATACCGAGAAAGAAGCCCTGCCCCTCGCCACCCAGCACCTGTGTAGCCGGCACACGGACGTCCTTGAGGACAATATCCGCATGGATACGCTTACCGGAAATGGGAGTGTAATCAGCGCCCACGGTCACGCCGGGAAGATCGAAATCAACAAGGAAAGCGGTGACCCCGCGCGGCCCGGCGTTCGCATCGGTGACCGCCATGAGAATGGCGAAATCCGCGTAGGGCGCGCCGGAAATAAACCGCTTGTGACCATTGAGCACATAGTCGTCACCGTCACGCACCGCGGTAGTGGTAAGACGGCTGGCGTCCGAGCCGGCTTCCGGCTCGGTCAGAGCGAAACAGACCGTCCGCTCCGCCCGGACCACCGGCAGGAAGTGACTTTCCAGTTGTCCTTCGGTGGCGATGTGGAACAAATGCCCGACCCGTCCCGGGCCGCCCAGCTCGCCCAGCACATGGGCCGCCAGCTTGGCACCGGAGGCAGTGACGTCTTCCTTGAGCAAGCACTGGTCATAGACACTCAGACCGCGCCCTCCCTGTTCCTCGGGCAACTGAGCACCATACAGGCCGGCCTCGCGGGAGGCTTTCCAGATCCCGCGCAGAAGATCCATCGACGGCTCGCTTTCAAAGTCGATACCGTGCTCCGCCTCCAGCGGTTTGAGATAGTTTTCGATGAAATCGCGGGCTTCAGCGCGTACTCGCTCGCCGTTCTCACTACCGGAGAAATACTCGTACATGTTCAGGCTCCGTTTCGTTATTGGCTACCGCCGGATCGGTTCTCTCCAGGCGGTTCAGGCTCAGCCCACCTGCCGGTCATGCCCTTTCCAGAAGGTGTCGCGTACCAGCCGGCGGGCGACCTTGCCATTCGGGTTCTTGGGTAATTCATCGACGAAACGCACTTGTCGCGGCTTCTTGAAACCGGCCAGATGCTCGGCGCAATACTCGACCAGTGCCGCCTCGGAGACCTCCTCTCCCGGCCGGCGGACGACGAAGCCGATCACCTGTTCGCCCCACTCCGGGTCGGGAGCTCCGATAACGCAGCACTCCGCCACCGCCGGATGTCGGAACAACACGGTTTCGATCTCCGCCGGGTAGATGTTGAAGCCGCCGGAAATGATCATGTCTTTCTTGCGGTCAATGATGAAAAAGAAGCCTTCCTCGTCACGCCGGGCCACGTCACCAGTGTGGTACCAGCCGTTCTTGATCACCTCCGCGGTGAGATCCGGCGCGTTCCAATAGCCCTGCATGACGTCCGGACCACGCACCAGAATTTCACCCGCTTCACCGTCGGGCAGAGGATTGCCGTCATCATCGGCGACGATAACATCGGACTCGCCATAGGGGCGGCCGCAGGACCCCAACAGCTCCGGTTTTTCCTCCAGCCCCCGCAAGTGATCTTCCAGCGTCAGGATGGAAATGGTGGAGGTGGTTTCCCCGGCACCGTAGCCCTGGGTGAAAATGGCGCCGAATACATCCATCGCCTCGCGCAACCGTGACGGCGCCATGGGTGCGGCGCCATAGGTGATGCGCGTCAAACTGGACAGGTCATAGCGTTCCGCCAGACCGCTGTCGATCAACCGGTAAAGCATGGTGGGCACGGCGAAAAAGCGGGTTATCCTTTCGCGCTGGATAGTGGCGAACAGCTCATCAATATCGAAGCGGTCGATCAGGTAGTTGCAGCCTCCCGTGGTCAGGGTTGGCATGATCTGCATGCCGCTGGCGTGCGTCACCGGGCCCACATGGCCAACGCATTCACGATCGCTGTAACGGCCTTCCGTGGGCAGCATCAGTGATTTTCGCACCAGCGCCATACGGTTGTTGAAGGTCTGCACCGCGGCTTTCAGACGGCCGGAAGAGCCGGAGGTGTAATGCAACACCGCTGGAGAATCGGGGTCCACCTCCACCGCGGGCAGATCCGTGGCGCCTTTTTCCACCAAGGATTCATAGCCGCCTTCGCTGCCGATAACCACCACGTGCTCGACACAGGGCAGCTCCGTGCTCTGGTCCATGATGGCGGGCGCATGCTCCGGCCCCACGATCAAAACCCGGGCCTGGGCATCTTCCAGAACATGAAGCGCTTCCTCGGTGGACAGCCGCGCGTTCAACGGCGCCTTGACCAGACCGGCCTTATAGAGCGCGACTTCGACTTCCACCAGTTCGGAACGGTTAAGGCTGTAGATTGCCACGCGGTCACCGGGATTCAGCCCCAGCCCCAACAGGGCGTTGGCGAGACGGTTGGAACGCTCTTCGAGCTGGCGATAGGTGACATTGCGATGCCGATCGGCGACGGCCACGCGGCCGGGCCAGTATCGAGCGCTACGAGTGACCAGATGACCAAGGTTCACTAGATTCTCCCTGTTCGTTTTATTCGATTCGCCGGACGGTGATCGACAGCGAAAGCACACGCTTTGGCGAGGCCAGGAGAGAATGAAGAACCCGATTTCGATTTAAAAATATTATTTTATGATTCTTGCCATCATGGTTTTTTATTTCCGTCGTATCCGAATTATTTCCTTCAGATAAAAAAAGCCGGCCCTCCATGAAGACCGGCTCAAACAAGGGAGAAATACAGACTCTATTCCGCCATCACCGCAGTTCTTCTACTACGGCGGTGCTGCCGTAACAGCGCGAACAGAACCAGCACGGCCATGCCAATAAACAAACAGGCTATTGGCCTTTGCAGAAGATAAAGTGGATCGCCATTGGCCATGATCAACGCCTGGCCAAATGCCTCCTCGAACATCGGCCCCAGCACATAACCGATAATGAAAGTGACGAACGAGAAGTTGAGCATGCGCATGAAGAAACCCGCCGTTGCCATGCCGATCAACAGCCAGGCGTTGAACAGACTGTCGGCGACGATGACACCGGTTATACAAAGCACCACCACACAGGGGATGATATAGCTGAGAGGGATACGGATGACCCGCGCGAACAGTCCCATGGTGAACAGGCCAGTAATCAGGTTGACCAGGTCACCGATCAGCATGACCGCGAACAATGCGTAAATCAGATCCGGCTGCTCCGAGAAAAGTTGTGGCCCCGGTGTAATACCATGGATCAAAAAGGCACCCAGAATGATCGCCGCCGCCACGTTTCCGGGAATACCCAACGACAATAAAGGTATGAAGTTGGCCCCGACGACGGAACTGTTGGCGGCCTCCGACGCCGCCACACCACGAATCTCCCCTTTGCCAAACCGCTCGGGTGTTTTCGAGGCTTTCTTGGCGGCGGTGTAGCCCAGGAACCCGGCGGCGCTGGAACCGATGCCGGGGATGGCGCCAATCAAGGTACCGATAAAGGTGGAACGCAGAATGGTTGGGAAAATGGTACGAAAATCCTTCCAGGTAAAACGTCCACCGAGCTTTACCGAGTTCGCCTCATCCGGCTCCAGCTTCGGCAGCGTTTCTACATAGACGATTTGCCGAAGAATTTCACCCAGGGCAAGAACACCAATGCCGGCGGCGGTGATGGAGATCCCATCCATTAATTCCGGCACACCGAAGGTAAGGCGCTCCGCGGCGGTGGCTGAATCCATGCCGATCAGGCTCACCAGCAATCCCAGAAAGGCGGCGATCAGTCCTTTGACCATGGAGCTGCCGACCAGGCCGGCAATGATCACCAGCGCCACCAGAATCACACTGGCCATTTCCGGCGGCCCCATTTTCATTGCCACCACCGACAACGGCGCGGCCACGAAGATCAGCACCAGATCACTCAGGGTATCGCCGGTAACCGAGGAGAAATGCGCCGTGCGCAAAGCGCGCCGGGCCTGCCCCTGGCGTGTCATCGGATAGCCGTCGAAAGTGGTGGCGGTGGCTTCCGGCGACCCCGGGGTGTTCATAAGGATCGCCGACACGGCACCACCGATGGTGCCGCCCTTGTTGATGCCGATCAGAAAGCCCAGCGCGGCCACCGGACTCATATAAAAGGTATAAGGCACCGCGATGGTGATGGCGATCAAGGATCCCACACCCGGCGCCGCGGCAAAAATCTGGCCGATCAAGACACCGAGGATCACGAACAGCACATTGGTCAGCGTCAGAGCCTCGGAGAGGCCGTTTAAAATCTCTTGCATGGTACGGGCCTCAGGGCAGCGGGGTTCCCAACAGACGATCAAACAGGAACCACAGGAACAGGCTCCAGCCCACAGACGTGAGCAGGATCGGCAGCCAGCGCCGCTCGCCCATCATCCACATGAGCAACGCCACGCAGACCACGGCGGCGGCCAGATAGCCCGCCCACTGCATCAACGCCAGCGTTACCACCAGCACCGACAGCACCACCAGCAAGCGGCGCAACGCCGGCCGTGCCACCGGCGCCTTGATCTGATCGCGGCGACTGGCTTTCAGGTTCAACAACACCAGAAATACCCCCAGAACCGTGATCGCACCCGCGCACAGATAGGGGAAAGCGCGCGGCGACAAGCCAAAACCGAAACCGGCGCTGACGTAATTGGGAATCAGATAGAACAGCGTGATCAGGCCGGCGGCGGCAATGCCGACCCCGGCCCACAGGTCCACGGTACGAGCATTCATCAGGGAATACCTCGTCATCGATTATTCTTGACCGAACTCTTGCGCGTTGAGAGCGCTGCGCTTTTCGATGAAGCGCGTCAATTCCTCGGGGCTCAGCACCACATTGGGAAATTTCATTTTGTTCTCGGTCAGATCCGCCACATCCTTGGAAGTGGCGGCGTTGCGCAAGGCTTCCACCAACCGTGCCCGGATGTCGTCGGGCAGGCCTTTGGGCGCCGCCAGCATGAAATAACTGGTGTAGCTGCGGTCGTAGCCCAATTCCTTCAGCGACGGCGCGTCCGGAGACGTGGCGATACGCTTGTCGTTGAGGGCCGCCAGCACCTTGACGCCCTGATCGTTCAGATAGGCCTGGTGCACGCCGGCGCTCCAGCCCACATCCAGATGACGCCCCATCACATCGGTGAGCACCTGACGGCCGCCTTTGACCGGAACCGTGCGGATCTCGATATTTTCCTGAGCGGCGATGCGCTCGGCGAATTTGGCCGTGATCGGAGACAGCGAGCCGAACGTCAGGCCGCCCTGTTGGCGCGCGTAGTCCAACATTTCCCGCCAGTTGGAAAAGGGCGCCGAAGCACCGGTTACCAGTGCATTCTGCAGTTCGGTGACAGTAACAAGGTAGTCGAAATCATCCGGCTTGTAGGCGGTGCGGACGATGAAAGGGAGGCCATCGAAGGTGGAATCGGAAGTAAAGCCGATGGTGTAACCATCCGCTTTGGCGCGCTGCAGCAACGTGGCCATGACCACACCACCGCCACCGGCCTTGTTGTCCACCACCACCGGCTGGCCCAATTCCTCCTCCAGTGCCTTGGCGACCAATCGGGCCAGCGTGTCGGCACCGCCGCCGGCGGAAAACCCCACCATCAGGGTAATCGGTTTGGTCGGCCATTCCCCGGCCACCGCCAGGGCGGGGAAGGAAGCGAACGTGACGCTCAGCGCCGCCAGCAAGGCGACGGCGATTCGTTTTATTAGTGTCATTGTGTCTCTCCAGAGGCCCTGTGGCCTTTGTCTGTCTACAGGGCCAATCGGCCCCAATTCAGTGGCATGCAGGGTACGGCGGGGTCTGTGGAGAAAAAAATACTATTTCGCGATATCTGGCATCATGTTTCTTTATGGCTGCCGGGAAGCACGATATCGGCCTTCCAATCTCCCTGCTCCGCGGATTCCACCATCAACTGGATCAAGCCATCACGGACCTTCTCCGCCGGTTTCGACAACGGCCGTTTGCGCGGCCAGGCCACCGCCATCAGACGCGTCACTTCCGGCGCGATAATGCGCCGCGCCATGCGGGGAAGATCCCGATTGCGCTCCAGCGGCTGCGGATAGCTGGTAATGATGCAGGCCAGGCCATGGTCCACCAGGCTGGCCAGTGTCTTCGGCCCGTTCTGCTGATAGCGGAGATTGAGGGTGGCGCCAGCGGCGACCACGTGCTCATCGATCACGCGCCTGAGGTAATGGGTCCGGTCGCCCAGCGCCAGCGGCCGCTGCACCGCCTCCGCCAGCGTAATGTCTCCGCTCTCCGGCCCCACCAGCTCCGGGCTGCCGATCAGATACAGGTACTCCCGCAGCACCGGGATGGATTCCACGTCATCCAGTTCCGCCGCATTTGGAATCACCCCCAGTTCCACCTTGCCGGTCTCCACCACATGCCCGCTTTCGGAACTGAGCCCCTCGACGATGTTCAGGGTGATACGCGGATAGCGCTGTTCCAACCAGACCAGCAACCTTGGCGCCAGATTGGCGGTGGCGGTCACCGGCAAGGCAATGATGACCTCCCCGGCCGGTTCCGACTCCATGGAGGTTCTCAGGTCGTTGCGGGCGATCTCCATCTGCCGCAGGATCAGCCGGGCATGGTTGACCAACCGTTGACCATAGGGCGTGGGAGCGACACCACGATTGGTGCGCTCGAATAACTGAACGTTGAGTTCCTTCTCAAGACCGATGATTTGCTGGCTGAGCGCCGGTTGCACGATATTCAGACGACTGGCGGCGGCGGAGAAGCTGCCTTCCTCGAACACCGCGACCAACGCGCGAAGCTGCTTGAGATTCATGAGTCTGCTCTCTCAACAGGCCTGAGGCGGCCCTTCCGGATCGCATTTTTTAATGCACAAGCAGCTTATATACTATTTTTTTATGGCAAGGCAAGATTCCCGCTAGCCGGACACCGGCCAGCCGGGCACTTTCCTCGCCGGCCGGTGTTCCTGTCACCAGTGCTTGTAGGGCAGGAATTTCCCGTTCATGGTCACCACCACACGGTCCCCCTTGGGATCTTCCTGTTTGTCCACTTCCATGGTGAAGTCGATGGCGCTCATGATGCCGTCACCGAATTTTTCCTGGATCACTTCCTTCAGTGTGGGGCCATACACACCGGCGATTTCATAGAACCGGTAAATCAACGGATCGGTGGGCACGGTCTGATCCCAGACCTTGGTGGGAAAGGCTTCCAGCGCCTTGGCCACGTCCTGATCCAGCCCCAGATACTCGGTGATCGCCATGGCTTTTTCCGGCGGCGCGCCGTTCATGCCGAGGCAGGCGGACGCCAGCCACACCGGTGACATCCCCAGGTCCTCGCCCATTTTTTCCCAGGTCAGACCGCGCACGGCCTTGGTGGTGACGATAAGGTCGGTCATTTGCTGTTTATCCACGGTGTTTCTCCTGATCATTGATGTTCGGCCAGCGCTCTGCCCGGTATCCGGTCCGTCAGAACGCCCCATATCGGTGCACATTAAGTTTCTCGGGGGCACCCGCTTACCCCCGTCACATTCCGCGGCGGCTCTTTCAGGCAACCAACCGCGAGGCTCCGCTGTTGCCATCCTCATATTGGCCGCGTCTTAATCAGGTTCATTTGCAAGTGCTGTACCAGAGCGGCGCGAGTGCCCCGGACAACCGTTTTTTTCGGCATGGCACCCCGCGATTAATTTGCGTATAACGTGGCCTCATTATGTTGGGGCCAACTGATACGCCCTGTTTCCCATTTCACCTCGGGGATCGCCGATAGCCATGCCCAACCTGTTGCTCGCCCTGATCGCGGGGCTACTGTTTCCCCTCGCCTTTGCCCCCTACGATCTGTGGCCTTTGGTGCTGGTCAGCGCCGCTCTGGGTTATACGGCTCTGGTACGGTCGCCGACCCCGGGCCGCGCGTTCACCGCCGGCTGGCTGTATGGCGTCGGCATGTTCGGGTTTGGCATCAGCTGGCTGCACGTCTCAATGACCGACTACGGCTTCATGCCGTTGTGGATGTCGATTCCGTTCACCGCTTTGTTCGCCATGGGATTGGCGCTGTTTTATGGGCTGGCTTTCTGGTTCACCAAGCGGCGCGGCACCCGCGCCATGGTCTTCGCCGGTACCTGGTTGGTGCTGGACTGGGTGCGTGGCTGGCTGCTGACCGGCTTCCCCTGGCTCTATGCCGGTTACGCCGCCATCGATACGCCGCTGGCCGGGCTGGCGCCATTGGGCGGCGTCTGGGCCCTGACACTGACACTGGTACTGGCCGCCGCCGCGGTGGTGGATCTGGCGCGGCCACGGGTAAGCGCCGGAGCGGCCCTGGCGGTGGTACTGATTCTGGTGACAGCGGGCCTGCTGGCCGGTCGCCATGCCTTCACCCACCCTTCCGGCCCTCGCCAACAAGTGGCGCTGGTACAGGGCAATATTCCGCAGGATCTGAAGTGGCTGGTCACCATGCGTGACGAGACCCAGGAGATTTATCACTCGCTCAGCGCCGACCTGCCCGAGGACACCCTGGTGATCTGGCCGGAGTCGGCGATGATCGAGTTCTATCAGGATATTCGCGGCTTCGTGGATGGCGAGGGCGAACGGATCGCCGCCAACGGCGGCGCCCTGATCAGCGGCCTGCCCTGGCGCGACGCCAGCACCTACCCGCCGCGCTACCACAACAGCGTGGCGGTGGTGGGCACCGGTCACGACGGCGTTTACCACAAACAGAAGCTGGTACCGTTCGGCGAATATGTGCCACTGGAAAGTCTGATCCGCGGCTGGATTCCGTTCTTCGATCTGCCCATGTCCAGCTTCACGCCAGGCCGCCCCGACCAACCCAACCTTTTCGCCCTGGGCCAGGAGATCGCGCCGGCGATCTGCTACGAGATGCTCTACCCGGCCCAGGTGGCGGAGCGCACCGGCAACGCGGACGTACTGCTGACCATCAGTAACGATGCCTGGTTCGGCCACTCCGCCGGGCCCCTGCAGCATTTTCAGATGACCCGTTTGCGCGCCCTGGAAACCGGACGCTGGCTGTTGCGCGGCACTAATAACGGTGTCACCGCCGTAGTGGACGCGCACGGCCAGGTGCGCGACCGGTTACCGCAATTCGAGCGCGGCGTTTTGATCAGCGAATACCAGCCGCGCCGGGGCCAGACTCCGTTCATGGTGGCCGGCGTCTGGCCCACGCTGCTGCTGGCTCTGGCCATGGCGGTGCTGGCCGGCGGAGAAGGCCGCCGCCGTGCCTCACGCTGAGCCGCGCCAGTACCGCTAAACCGGCCGTCATCTGTACCGTGACGACCCTTCGCGGTTGCGCGCATACTGAGTAATTCCATGTCCCCTTGCGGAGGTCCCATGCCCCACCGACTCAATCATGCCGATCTGCAGAACCATGCCCGTCACTGGATAGAGGCCTGGAACCGGGGTGATGTGGAGGCGGTGGTGTCCGCCTTCAGCGACGACGCCGAGTTCATCAGCGCGGTGGCCGAACCCTACGTGGGCACCAGCCGCATTCAGGGCAAAGCGGCATTGCGCGATTACTGGGTAGCGGCTCTTGCCGACCGGCCGGGTTTGCACTTCGAATTGGTGGCCGCTATTTGTGACGAACCGGGACAGCAGCTGGTGGTGCATTACATCGCCAGCGCCAATGGCAAACGGGCCTTCGCCTGCGAAATCATGCGCTTTGACAACGGGCGCCAGGTCTGCGGCGAGGCTCTTTATGGAGCCCCGGTATTATAACCGGCCCGAATTGCTTATCTCTAAAAAGAATAAGCATATAACTTATTTGACTTTCACTTCCGTGCCCCCTATAACGGTGCCATCCCGCAACGTTTTGGATGGATAGGGTCATGACCGGTCCGCAAGTGGAAAGCTTCTTCGACACTGATACCAATACCGTCAGCTATGTGGTGATCGACCCCGGTACCCGCCACTGCGCGGTGGTGGATTCGGTACTGGACTACGATCCGGCCGCCGGGCGCACCCGATACCACAGTGCCCAGCGGCTGGTGGATTACGTGCATGAGCACGATCTCATCGTGGAATGGCTGCTGGAAACCCACGTCCACGCCGATCATTTGTCGGCGGCGCCCTGGATTCAGCAACAGGTGGGCGGCAAGCTCGCCATCGGCTCCCATATTCGAACGGTACAAAACACCTTCGGTAAAATCTTCAACGCCGGTTCCGAATTCGCCCGTGACGGCAGCCAGTTCGACCACCTGTTCGAAGACGGTGAACACTATCGGGTCGGTAATCTGGAGGCCGTGGCGTTGCATACTCCGGGCCACACCCCGGCCTGTATGAGCCACCTGATCGGCGACGCGGTGTTCGTCGGCGACACCCTGTTCATGCCCGACTACGGCACCGCCCGCTGTGACTTCCCCGGCGGCGATGCCCGCACCCTGTATCGCTCGGTTCGCAAGCTTCTCGCCCTGCCCGGCTCCACCCGTATGTTTTTGTGCCACGATTACCTGCCGGAAGGACGCGACCAGTATCATTGGGAAACCACGGTGGAGGAGCAACGACGCGCCAACATTCATGTTCACGACGGTGTCGACGAAGATCAGTTCGTCGCCATGCGCGAGAACCGCGATGCCGGACTGGACATGCCACGCCTGATCCTGCCGTCGGTACAGGTCAACATGCGCGCCGGCCATCTGCCCCCGGCGGAGGACAACGGCGTCCACTATCTGAAGATTCCACTGAATTCGATTTGAACGAACGGGAGCGCAATGAACGACTACAAGACTCTGACCCCGGCCATTTCGGTGGCCGGTCAGTTGCAGCCCGAGGACATGAAAGCCCTGGCCGAAGCCGGCTTTCATACCGTCATCAACAATCGCCCGGACGGCGAAGGCGAGGATCAGCCGACCAGCGATGCGCTGGCCGGAGCCGCCGCCGAAGCCGGCCTGCAATATCACTATCTGCCAATCATCCCCGGCGAGATCAGCGATGAACAGATCCAGCGCTTCGGGCAACTGCTGACGGATAACCGCGCCCCGGTCATGGCTTTCTGCCGCACCGGCAACCGCTCCAGCACGCTGTGGGCGTTGTCGCAATCCTCACGGCTGGATCCGCAAACGGTTCTGGCCACAACTTCCGCCGCCGGTTACGACCTGGAAAAACAGCGTCCTCGCCTGGAGCAACGCTGGCAGCAGGGGCAAAACGCCGACGCCGCCCGACGCTCGCCGGCCAACGATTGGGACGTATTGATCATCGGCGGCGGCGCCGGTGGTCTGGCCGCCGCCGCCAGCCTGCTGAAGCGGCGTCCGTCCCTGAACGTGGCGGTGGTGGAGCCCCGCGACACGCACTATTACCAACCCGCCTGGACTCTGGTGGGAGCCGGCGCCTTCCGCCGCCGCGACACCGCCCGGCCGATGACCCAGGTGATGCCTCGGGGCAGCAAGTGGATCCGGGCCCGGGTCGCCGGTTTCGATCCGGAGCGCAACCAGGTGATCCTGGATGACGGTGATCGCCTCGGCTATCGCGCACTGATCGTCGCCCCAGGGCTGGAACTGAATCTGGACGCGGTGGAAGGCCTGCGCGACAGCCTCGGTCACAATGGCGTAACCAGTAATTATCTGTTCGAGCACGCGCCCTATACTTGGGAATGCGTACAGAACCTGAAACACGGCCGCGCCCTGTTCACGCAACCGCCAATGCCGATCAAATGCGCCGGCGCGCCACAGAAAGCCCTGTACCTGTCCTGTCATCACTGGGAGCAACGCGGTGTGCTGAAGAACATCGACGTGCACTTCCACAATGCCGGAGAGGCCCTGTTCGGCGTTGCCGACTTCGTGCCGCCGCTAATGGAATACATACGCCGTTATAACGCCACCCTGAACTTCCGCAGCACTCTGCAGGCGGTGGACGCGGGCCATCGCAAAGCCTGGTTCGTGGACAGGGATCAGGACGGCAACGCGCGGGAGCGGGAAGAAAGCTTTGATCTGCTGCATGTGACACCGCCGCAAAAAGCCCCGGCGTTTGTCGCCGACAGCCCGCTGGCCAACAACGCCGGCTGGGTCGATCTGGATCCGGCCAGCCTGCAACATCCCCGCTTCACCAATGTCTTCGCCCTCGGCGACGTGGCCGGCACCAGCAACGCCAAAACCGCCGCGGCGGTGCGGAAGCAGGCGCCGGTACTGGCGGAAAATCTGCTGTCGGTACTCGATGGCCGGTCTCCGGGCGCGGCCTATGATGGCTACGGCGCCTGCCCGCTGACGGTGGAGAAAGGCAAGGTGATCCTGGCGGAATTCGGTTACCAGGGCGTGCTGCAACCCACCTTTCCGCTGGCGCCCACCCAGGCCCGCTCGTTGTATTGGTGGCTCAAGGCCAAGGCCATGCCACGCATCTATTTCGATCTGATGTTGAAAGGCCACGAATGGCTCACCGGTCCAGCCAAATGAGCCTGTTCCCCCACCGGACTCACCAACGGTGAGTCCGGCCTCCCCTCGCCGTCGCCTGCCGTTGCCGTCCTGGCTGCCGGCGTCACGCTGGCTGGCGGATTATCAGCGCCGGGATCTCAGCGCCGACGGTCTGGCGGCGGTGATCGTCACCCTCATGCTGATCCCGCAGAGCCTGGCCTACGCGCTGCTGGCCGGCGTTCCGGCCCAGATGGGCCTCTATGCCAGCATACTGCCGCTGGTGGCCTATGCGCTGTTCGGTTCCAGCCGCACCCTGGCCGTGGGGCCGGTGGCGGTGATCTCTCTGATGACCGCGGCGACGGCCGGCCAGGTGGCCGGCGGCGACAGCGCTACTTTCCTGCTCGCCACCACGGTGCTGGCCCTACTCTCCGGACTCATGCTGGTCGGCATGGGCCTGCTGCGTCTCGGCTGGGTGGCGAATCTGCTCAGCCATTCGGTGATCGGCGGTTTTATTTCCGCTTCCGGCCTGCTGATCGCCGCCAGCCAGCTTAAACATCTGCTGGGGATTCCTCTGCACGGTGACACGCTGTGGGCCCTGGGCGCTTCCCTGCTGGCGCAAACCGGCCGGATTCAATGGACCACGGTGATCCTGGGCCTGCTCACTCTGGCGTTCTTGTTCTGGGCCCGCTCAGGTTTGAAATCCCTTCTCGCCCGCACTCGTCTTTCCGCATCGGCGGCGGATCTTGTCAGCAAAGCGGCGCCGGTACTGGCGGTGATCCTCACCACCCTGGCGGTGGAAGGCCTGGATCTGCGGCGGGCCGGGGTGGCCACGGTGGGAGCCATTCCCGGCGGCCTGCCGGCCCTGAGTCTGCCTGCTTTCGATGCCGAACTGTGGCGGGCTCTGCTGTTACCGGCTTTGCTGATCAGCCTGATCGGCTTCGTCGAGTCGGTGTCGGTGGCCCAGACCCTGGCCGCCAAACGCCGGCAACGCATCGACAGCAATGCGGAGCTGACCGGTCTGGGCATGGCCAACCTGGCCTCGGCGGTCAGCGGCGGCTTCCCGGTTACCGGCGGCTTCTCCCGTTCGGTGGTGAATTTCGATGCCGGCGCCCGCAGCCCCCTGGCCGGCATTCTCACCGCCGTGGGGATCGCCTTGACCGCGCTGTTCTTCACACCCTGGTTCCAGGCCCTGCCGAAGGCCACCCTGGCCGCCACCATCATCGTTGCCGTACTCAGCCTGGTGGATCTCGGCGCCCTGGCCCGCACCTGGCGCTATTCCCGCGCGGACGGCCTGGCCATGGCCGTGACCATGGCCGGTGTGTTGCTGATGGGCGTGGAGGTGGGCGTGATCGCCGGGGTGCTGTCGTCGCTGCTGTTGTTTCTGTGGCGCACCGGCCAGCCCCATGTGGCGGAATTGGGTCAGGTGCCGGGCACCGAGCATTTCCGCAATGTGCAGCGGCATCAGGTGCAAGTCTCTCCCTCCGTGCTGTCGCTGCGGGTGGACGAATCCCTTTACTTCGCCAACGCCCGCCATCTGGAGGATCAGATCTACGACTGCGTCATGCAGCGGCCGCAAATCCGCCATGTGGTGCTGTTGTGCTCGGCGGTGAATCAAATCGACGCCAGCGCCCTGGACAGCCTGGAGAGTCTCAATCAACGGCTGGGGGACGCCGGTGTCACACTGCATTTATCCGAGGTCAAGGGCCCGGTGATGGATCGTTTGCGCCGTTCGCCCTTCCCGAAGCACCTGCACGGCCGGATCTTTCTGACGCACTTCGATGCCCTGCGCGCCCTGGATCCGGCGAGTCTCGCCCCGCCGCCCTAGGGCCTGTTCACGCTATTTTCATCCCGCCTGTTGCGGCTAAAACGTCACCAATCCAGGCGTGAGGAGAGAAGTTTGGTCGTTCCAAATGAACGACGAGTAACGCAGAGTGGTGACGTTTTAGCCGCAACCCGAAGGGCTGGAACCCTTTTTACCTCCCGCGTCGTTGTCGGTTGCTCATTTGGAATGACCAAACCGCGCGCCCTCCGCCTGGCTGGAGGCAAAAAGGGCACCCAGCAGACGGGATAAAAATAGCGTGAACAGGCCCTAGCAATAAGTCTAATTCCCCACGCCCGGCTCCGAGTGCACACTTGTTTGTTTTTCGTTATGCGCCTCAGGAGTCGTCAATGACCGACGCTGCCCGGCACCAGGCCGAAATCAAGAAAGACACCGATCTCGCCGCCTGGATCGGCCTGTTCCTCGGCCCTCTATTGCTACTGGCCTGTCTGCTGACCGATCCGCCCGGCACCCTGAGCGAAGCGGGCTGGCGCACCGTGGGCCTAACCTTGTTAATGGCCACCTGGTGGTCCACCGAAGCAATCCCGATTCCGGTCACCTCCCTGTTGCCGATCCTGATGGCTCCGGCTCTGGGCATCAGCACCGTGGACAAGGCGTCCGCGCCCTACGCCAACCCGGCGATTTTTCTGTTTCTCGGCGGCTTCATGCTGGGGCTGGCCATGGAACGCTGGAATCTGCATAAACGCATCGCCCTGATGACGTTGCGTGCCGTCGGCAGCCAGCCCGCCTACCAGGTGGCGGGCTTCATGCTGGCCACCGCCTTCCTCAGTATGTGGGTCAGCAATACCGCCACCTCGATCATGATGCTGCCCATCGGTATGTCGGTGATCACTCTGTTGGGCGATGACAACCCGCACAGTGAGCGTCTCTCCACCGGGCTGCTGCTGGGCATCGCCTACGCCGCCAGCATCGGCGGCATCGCCACCCTGATCGGCACGCCACCCAACGCGCTGCTGATTGCCTTTCTGAAGGACAACTACGACATCCACATCGGCTTCGGACAATGGATGCTGGTGGGTGTGCCGGTGTCGGTGGTGATGCTGGGCGTCACCTGGCTGTGGCTGACCCGGGGCGGCCTGCGCAAAGCGGCAAAGCTGGCCGACAGCGACGCCCTGATCCACGACGAGCTCAAGGCAATGGGGCCGTTGTCCCGGGGCGAGAAAGGGGTCGCGGTGGTCTTTGTGTGCGCCGCCTTCGCCTGGGTATTCCAGCCTCTGATCGCCAAAGTCGTGCCGGGAATCAACGACACCAGTATTGCCATGGCGGCGGCCATCGCCTTGTTCCTGGTGCCGGTGAGTCTCAAGAACCGGGAATTCCTGATGAGCTGGGGTCACGCCGGCAAGCTGCCCTGGGGCGTGCTGCTGCTGTTCGGTGGCGGCCTGTCCCTGGCCGCCCAGATCCGCGCCACCGGCCTTGCCGACTGGATTGCCCAGGGCATGGGCGCGCTTGGTTTCCTGCCGTTGATCCTGTTGATCGGCATGGTGGTGATGGTGATCATTTTCCTCACCGAGGTTACGTCCAACACCGCCACCGCCGCTGCTTTTCTGCCCCTGCTTGGCGCCCTGGCGGTATCCCAGGGCATGTCACCGGAATTGCTGGCGATTCCCGCCGCCATCGCCGCCAGTTGCGCCTTCATGATGCCGGTGGCGACGCCGCCCAACGCCATTGTTTTCGGCACCGGCCATCTGCGCATCGGCGACATGATCCGCGCCGGCTTCTTCCTCAACCTGGTGGGAATCGTGGTGGTGACCCTGCTCAGCTATGTGCTGGTGAGGACCATCTGGTAAACCTTTAACCCGTTAGCCGTTGTAGGAGCTTGCCGGCAAGCTCCTACAACGGCTACGAAGTACAGTCTGAGGGAAGCTGTTTTTACCGCGATCATCACAACGGGTATTTGCAGTGATACCAGATCAGCGCCAGCCATTCGCGCCAGATCAACGGCATCTGTGACAATGCCCCGGCGGAGGGCATCCAGGGGCGGCGTGGCAGGGAAATCACCGCATGGGGTGTCACCTCAAGGCGCTGGGCTTGAAAACAAAGCGTGGCCCGGCACAGATGGGCCTGGTCAGTGACCAGCACCAGACTCTCGATACCGCGAAGACGCAGAACCCGGGCCGCCATCACCGCGTTTTCCCAGGTATTGCGGCTCTCCGCTTCCAGCATCAGGGGCGCATCCGGCCAGGCCCGGCGCACCACCTCGGCCATCAGCGCGGCCTCGGATTGCTCCGCAAGCAGCGGCTCGGCGCCGGGGGCGCCACCGCAAAGCAATAACGGCAATTGCCGCTCGCGGGCCAGTTCCAGCGCCACCCGCAACCGCTTCAGGCCCAGCGTGTTGAGACGGTAACCATCACCCTCACGGCGCCGGCCTGCCCCCAGCACCACCACCGCCCGCGGCGGCGACGAGCCACGCCGCGGCGGCACCGGCGGGTAGAACCGGGCGACCACCGCCGGCAGGGTGGCACCGGCCATCACCAGCGCCACCATGCCCAGAATCATTACCTCGTCCATTCGCTGTCTGCCCGCGCCCCGCTCATGTATCCTATGTTTCCTTTTATGTTATGTGCCCGACCCGTACACCGTTCGTCAGCCATGTGACACGACTTACGCGACGACACACTGACAGACACCGACTGACCAAACACTAACCAAGCACTAAGAGAACCGATGGACGCACAGTATCGCCCCGACCAGGTAGAACGGGAAGCCCAGGAATACTGGGAAAATCAGGAGACCTTCAAAGTCACCGAGCAGCCGGGCAAGGAAAAATTCTATTGCCTGAGCATGTTCCCCTATCCCTCCGGTCGACTACACATGGGCCATGTGCGCAACTACACCATCGGCGACGTGATCAGCCGGTATCAGCGCATGCAGGGCAAGAATGTGATGCAGCCGATGGGCTGGGACGCATTTGGTCTGCCCGCCGAGAACGCCGCCATCAAGAACAAGGTGGCCCCGGCCAAGTGGACCTTCGAGAACATCGACTACATGAAGGGTCAGCTCAAGCGTCTGGGTTTCGGCTACGACTGGAACCGGGAACTGGCCACCTGCACCCCGGAGTACTATCGCTGGGAGCAGTGGTTCTTCACCAAGCTTTATGAGAAGGGTCTGGTGTACCGCAAGATGTCCACTGTGAACTGGGATCCGGAAGACCAGACCGTACTGGCCAACGAGCAGGTCATCGATGGCCGGGGCTGGCGCTCCGGCGCCCTGGTGGAACAGAAAGAGATTCCCCAGTGGTTCATCAAGATCACCGATTACGCCGACGAACTGCTCAATGATCTGGACCAGCTCGACGGCTGGCCGGAGCAGGTCAAGACCATGCAGCGCAACTGGATTGGCCGCTCCGAAGGGGTGGAAATGGCCTTCGCCATCGACGGTGAAGAGCCGCTGCGCGTCTACACCACCCGCCCGGACACGCTGATGGGCGTGAGCTACGTGGCCGTGGCCGCGGCCCACCCGCTGGCGAAAAAGGCGGCGGCCGCCAACCATGAAGTGGCCGACTTCGTGGAAGAGTGCCTGCACAACAAAGTGGCCGAAGCCGACATCGCCACCATGGAAAAGAAAGGCATCTTTACCGGCCTCCACGCCACTCATCCGATCAGTGGTGAGCAAGTGCCCGTGTGGATCGCCAACTTCGTTCTGATGAGCTACGGCACCGGCGCCGTCATGGCCGTGCCCGCCCACGATCAGCGCGATTTCGAATTTGCCCGCAAGTACGATCTGCCCATCAAGCAGGTGATCGAACCGGCAAACGGTGAAGCGATTGATCTGGAAAAGGAAGCCTTCACCGGAAAAGGCAGGCTGGTGAACTCCGCCGAGTTCAGCGGCAAGACCTCCGCCGAGGCCTTCGACGCTATTGCCGCCTGGCTGAACGAACGCAACCTGGGCGAGAAAAAAGTAAACTACCGTCTGCGCGACTGGGGCGTGTCCCGTCAGCGTTATTGGGGCGCCCCCATCCCAATGGTGGAAACCGAAGACGGCGAGCTGCACCCCGCCCCGGAAGACCAACTGCCGGTGGAACTGCCCACCGACGTGGAAATGGATGGCGTAAAGAGCCCCATCAAAGCGGACCCCGAATGGGCCAAAACCACCTGGAACGGTCAGCCCGCCCTGCGTGAGACCGACACCTTCGACACCTTCATGGAGTCCAGTTGGTATTACGCCCGTTACTGCTGCCCGCAGAACGACCAGGCCATGCTGGACCCGGCCGCCGCCAATTACTGGCTGCCGGTGGACCAATACGTGGGCGGTATCGAACACGCTATTCTGCACCTGCTGTACTCACGCTTCTTCCACAAGCTGATGCGTGACGCCGGCCTGCTCGACAGTGATGAGCCGTTCAAGCGGCTGTTGTGCCAGGGCATGGTGCTCAAGGACGGCGCCAAGATGTCCAAGTCCAAGGGCAACACCGTGGACCCGCAGCAGATGATCGAGCAGTACGGCGCCGACACCGTGCGGCTGTTCATGATGTTCGCGGCACCGCCGGAGCAGTCCCTGGAATGGAACGACGCCGGCGTTGAAGGCGCGCACCGCTTTATCAAGCGGTTGTGGCGGATGGTTGCCGAGCATGTCGAAGGCGGCGCCGCGCCGGCACTGAATCCGAATGCTCTGAGCGCCGCGGCCAAGGCCGTGCGCCGCAAGACCCATGAGACCATTCAGAAGGTCAGTGACGACTTCAGCCGCCGTTACACCTTCAATACCGCCATCGCCGCGGTGATGGAACTGATCAACGACACCGGCCGTCTTGCCGCCGATGACCCGCAGGCCGGCGCGGTCCGTCAGGAGGCGCTGGAAGCCGCGGTGCTGTTGCTGTCACCGATTATCCCGCATGCCTCCCATCAGCTGTGGCGGGCACTGGGCCATGATGACGCGGTGATCGACGCCGCCTGGCCCGAAGTGGACGAAAGCGCTCTGGTCAAGGACAGTGTGGAGTTGGTGGTGCAGGTAAATGGCAAGGTGCGCGCCAAACTGGAAGCACCGGCGGACGCCGACAACGCTGCCCTGGAAACGCTGGCCATGGCCGAAGAGAACGTGCGCAAGTTCATCGACGGCAAGACCGTGCGCAAGGTCATCGTGGTGCCCGGCAAACTGGTTAATATTGTTGCCAATTAATGGTTGCCAACTGACTTTGTCGCCAACTCAAGACCGGCAGCTCACGGAGATGTTCATGACGCTCGTCCCGCATCGCACACTGTTGCTTGTTCTCGCCACACTTCTGCTGACGGCGTGCAGCGGCTGGCAGCTACGCGGCCAGACCCACACGCCGCAGTTCGAAAGCGTGACCCTGGCCGGCGGAGCGGCTCAGTTGCGCTACACCCTGGAACGGGAACTGACGCCGCTGGGCGTGCTGCTGCACAACGAGTCACCCTACGTGATCAAGGTCATCGACGAGCGTTGGGACCGGCGCACGGCGGCGGTGGACGAGCGCGGGCGGATCGCTGAACTGGAACTGCATTACGAGCTGGTGTGGCAGTTGATCGACCGCGACACCCAGGCGCCGCTCAACCCGCCCCGCCACATCAGGGCACTGCGTAACCTGGCTTACTACCCGGACAACATCACCGCCTCTTCCGATGAGGAAGAAATGATCCGCCAGGACCTGTACGACGACATCGTCTACCGCCTGATCAACCAGCTGGCGGACGCTTCCCGTAAAGTACAACGGAACTGACCGCCATGCGGCTGCGCGCGGACCAACTGGGCAAACACCTCAAGGGCGAAGAGCTGCTGCCGGTCTACCTGGTGGCCGGCGACGAACCCCTGCAACAGGACGAAACCCTTGATGCCTTGCGCTCCGCGGCCCGCCAGCGTGGCTTCGAGGAGCGGCAACGCTTCAGCGCCGACACCGGTATCGACTGGAATGCGCTGCTCAACGAGGCGCAAAGCCTGAGCCTGTTTGGCGGACGCCGGATCCTCGAGGTGGTGCTCAACGACAAGCGCCCGGACAAAGCCGGCAGCCAGATTCTGCGGGACCTGATGGCCACCCCTTCCCCCGATACCCTGCTGCTGATCCGCTGTTCACGGCTGGACCGCCGCAAGGACTGGGGCAGCGCCTGGATCAAGGCGCTGGACGGCTGCGGCGCGGTCATTGAGATCTGGCCGGTGGAAGGGCGCCAGCTTTACCCCTGGTTAAGGGACCGTCTGGCCAGCCGCGGCCTCAACGCGGACGAAGACGCCCTGGAACTGCTGATCCAGCGCAGCGAAGGCAATCTGCTGGCCGCCGCCCAGGAGGTGGACAAACTCGCCCTGCTGGCCGAGAACGGCCACGTCACCCCGGAAACCGTGCAACAGTCGGTGGGCGATTCCAGCCGCTACACGCCTTTCGATCTCACCGACGCCACCGCCCAGGGCGATCCCGCCCGCGCCCTGCGGGTCCTGCGGACACTGCGGGCCGAGGGCGTGGAACCGCCGGTAATTCTGTGGGCCCTGAGCCGCCATCTGCGTGGCCTGGACGCCCTGCTCACCGGCGGCAACCCGCCACGCATGCCCCCCGCCCGCATGCGCGCCATGGAGACCCAGGCTTCGCGCCTGCGGCCGCGCCAGTTGCATCAGGCCCAGGCCCTGGCGATCCGCGCCGACCGCACCGTCAAGGGCATGGCCCCCGGCGATCCCTGGAAACACCTCAGCAGCCTGGTGCTGCGTCTCACCGGCCAACCCCTGCCGCCAATTCTGGAAAGGTAAGGTCGACCGCTGGCACGCAACACGCCGACACGCCAAAGCCAAAGCCGAAAAGCGTCATGTCGGCCTTGATCCGGCATCACCCTCTGTTCCCTCTACAACCACAGGGCTCCGTTGAAAGCGATCCCGGGTCAGGCCCGGATTGGCCCGCTCGGAATCCGCCACTCTGCTAGGGTCTGTTCACGCTATTTCCATTGTCGCCAGGAAAGAACCATGCCGCAGCGTCTGGACACCTCTTCGATCAGCTTTACCGCTCTTTATACCGGCCAGGTGTGGGTTCGAAACGGGCTTTCCTCGGCGGATTTCCAGACCCGCGCCGGGGCCTTGCTATACCATGCGATGACCCCCTTCGAGGCGGCGGGCAAACAGCTTCTGGGCGGCAACATCCGTACTTTCCTGTTGCAACGCCATTACCTCATCGACGCCCGCCTGCAGTCACTGATCCAACGCTATCCGGACTTGCAGATCCTGGAAATCGCCTGTGGTCTGAGCCCGCGCGGCTATCGCTTTCGTCAGCAGCACTCCGGCATCACCTATGTGGAGGCGGATCTACCGGACATGGCCCGGCGCAAACGGCGGCTGCTGGCACGGCTGGGGGCGCTTGGTGACCGGCACCGGGTGGAAACGGTGAACATTCTGCTGGAGCAGGGCGAGGACAGCGTGCCCGCCCTGCTGGCCCGCTTCGCCCCGGACAAGCCGGTGGCGGTGGTCACCGAAGGCCTGATCAATTATTTCTCGCTCACCTCGATCAGCCCGTTCTGGCAGCGGCTGGCGGCGTCACTGGCCGGCTTTCCCGATGGCCGTTATCTCACCGACAACTATCCGCTCTACGCCAACCGCCGTTTCCAGCGGACCCTGAAAACCCTGGGGGGTCTGCTCGGTGTCCTGTCCCGCAGTCAGGTCAGCTTCCATTTCGATTCCGATGAGGAAAGCCGGGCCCATTTTCGCGCCCTCGGCTTCCAGGATCTCGATATTCATGACCCGGCGGATTACTACCAGCGGCTGCCCATTCCGCGCACCCGTCGCACCCCGATGGTACGGGTCCTGGAAGCCCGTACCGGGCCGGCGTGACAGCGCCGGTTTCGCCGCTGTCGTCCTGCACCTATACTATGGGGCTTCCGATCGACACGGCATGACAGAACACATGGATATCCAGCAGTACATGGCCAACGTGGGCGAGCACGCCCGCGACGCCGCCCGGGCCATGGCCCGGGCCAGCGCCGGTGACAAGAACAACGCCCTGATGGCCATCGCCGGAGCGTTGCGCGAGCACCGTGACACCATTCTCGCCGCCAACCAGGGCGACCTGGCACGGGGCCGCGACAATGGCCTGGACGCGGCCTTGCTGGATCGCCTGGAACTGACCCCGGCGCGCTTCGAGGGCATGGTGGAAGGGCTCGAGCAGGTCATCGCGCTGGCCGATCCGGTGGGGGAAATCACCGATCTGAACTATCGCCCCTCCGGCATCCAGGTGGGCCGCATGCGCGTGCCCCTGGGCGTGATCGGCATCATTTATGAATCCCGTCCCAACGTCACTATCGACGCGGCGGCGCTGTGTCTGAAATCCGGCAACGCCGCGATTCTGCGTGGCGGCTCCGAAGCCATTGATTCCAATCAGGCCATCGCCGCCTGCCTGCGCCAGGGTCTGGCCGCCGCCGGCCTGCCGGAAACCGCGGTACAGGTGCTGGAAACCACCGACCGCGCCGCGGTGGGCGAGTTGATCACCCATCCCGAGTATGTGGACGTGATCGTCCCCCGTGGCGGCAAGGGCCTGATCGAGCGCATCAGCCGGGAAGCCCGGGTGCCGGTGATCAAGCATCTGGACGGCAACTGCCACACCTACATCGATGTGGACGCCGATGCCGACAAGGCGATCAAGGTCGCCTACAACGCCAAGACCCAGCGCTATGGCACCTGCAACACCATGGAAACGCTGCTGGTGCATCGGGATATCGCCGCCACCGTGCTGCCGGAGCTGGCCCGGATGTACCGGGAAGAGGGGGTGGAGTTGCGTGGCTGCGAACGCACCCAGGCGCTGCTGAAGGACATCAACGCCGCCACTGAAAGTGACTGGGAAGAAGAGTATCTGGCACCGATTCTGGCCATTCGCATCGTCGATGATCTGGATCAGGCCATGGATCATATCCATCGCTACAGTTCCCAACACAGCGAGGCGATCATCACCGAGAACTACACCCGGGCACGGCGCTTTCTCGCCGAAGTGGATTCCAGCTCGGTGATGGTCAACGCTTCCACCCGCTTCGCCGACGGCTTCGAATACGGTCTTGGCGCGGAGATCGGCATTTCCACCGATAAGCTCCATGCCCGGGGCCCGGTGGGTCTGGAAGGGCTGACCAGTCAAAAATGGGTGGTGCTGGGCGACGGGCATGTGCGTCAGTAAGGTCGCCTTCGCGATGCCGGGTTTGCCGCCAAAAATGAATCGAATTTCCGCCAACGGACATTCGCTTCCCCCGCTTGCCGGAAGACTTCATGTTTAAAACGTCCGACGTGCGACGTCCGACATCCGAAATCAGCGGCGTAAAGCCGCTGATTCTTTTCGGTGGCACCTTCGATCCGGTTCACGGCGCTCATGTGCGCGCCGCCCTGGCCGTGTCCCAGGTGCTCGGTAACGCGCCGGTGCGCTTGCTCCCCAATGCAGTGCCTCCACACCGGCCCCAGCCCCTGGCGGACGCCAGCGAGCGCCTGGCCATGGTGCGCCTGGCCTGTGCCGGACATCCGGCCCTGCAGGCGGATGATTGGGAGTTACGCCAGGCCGGCCCGTCCTATACTCATCTGACGTTGCAACACTTTCGCCGTCTTATTGGCCGGCGGCGGCCATTGGTGTTCATGATCGGCGCCGACAGCTTCGCCAGCCTGCATCAATGGCATGGCTGGCGCCGCTTCGCCGCCCTGTGCCATTTGGCGGTGGTGCCCCGCCCCGGCGCGCCGGCACCACTGCCGGCGGTGGAAAAGGCCTTTCCGCGCGGCCGGCCACGCCTGCTGCAGGCCCTTCCGGCCGGGCGCCGGCTGATGCTGACGCATCCGCATATGGACATTTCCGCCACCGCCATCCGCGAGGCGCTGGAGCACCGGGGGCAATGCCGTGCCCTGACCCCGGTGGTGGAAGCGCATATCCGCCGCCATGGTTTGTATAATGTGCGGACATCGGCTGCCCCGGCGGCGCCCGGAACCATAGAACCCGACACCGACGTCACTGCCAACATCGACGCCAATACCTATACCGACGCCAATACAATGGAAACAACGAGGCCCCATGAGTTCTGACACCTCTCTGCTGGATCTGGTACTCGACGCTCTCGAAGAGCTGAAAGCACGGAACGTCACTCACCTGGATGTTCGCGAGCTCACCAGTGTGGCGGACGATATGGTCATCGCCAGCGGCACCTCCAACCGTCACGTCAAAGCACTGGCGGACAACGTGGTGGAACGGGCCAAACAGGCCGGTTATCGCCCGCTGGGCACCGAAGGCGAAAAAGGCGCCGAGTGGATCCTGGTGGATCTCGGTGACGTCATTGTCCACCTGATGTTGCCCGCCACTCGCGAGTTCTATGACCTGGAACGTCTGTGGCGCAATCCGGATCATCATCCCGAGCGGACCGGCACGCCGGCCAACAAGGATCCGGGCTGAACCCTCGAGCCGTTTCGCAGTCCCATTTGCCTGAGCCGGCATCATTCAGGGCAGGGTCAGGGGGGCGCCGCAGGAGAGTCTATGCGCATCCATCTGTTTGCCGTCGGCACTCGCATGCCGGCCTGGGTCGAGCAGGGCTTCCAGGAGTACCAGAAGCGGCTGCCCCCGGACATGCGCCTGCTGCTGGAGGAAATCCCGCTGCCCAAACGGGCCAAGGGCGACGTCGCCGCTCTGGTGCGAACCGAGGGTGAGGCCATCCGCAAGCGGCTGGAGAAACTGCCCGGCGCCCGCGTGGTGGCCCTGGAGGTCACCGGCAAAGCGGTGGACACGCCGATGCTGTCACAACGTCTCGGCGAATTGCGGGATCTGGGGCAGGATCTGGCGCTGCTGGTGGGAGGTCCGGATGGCTTGTGTGCCAGGTTGTCCGCCGACGCCGACGAGCGCTGGTCGCTGTCGGCGTTGACGCTGCCGCACCCGCTGGTACGGGTATTGCTCGCCGAACAGCTGTATCGCGGCTGGACGCTGCTTGCCGGCCACCCCTATCATCGCTGAGCAAAACCACCCGATAATCTGGCAGCCATGCGCGATCCACACTCACATTTCGTTCCGATCCCCGTGCCACGGCGACCGGGCGCGGAGCCGGTCACAGGATCCACATGCGCCAACCGCTGACCCTCAAGGACCACCATCACGAGCACCGTCTGTTCAGCCTGCGTCTGCTGGTGGCGGTAGCGCTGGTTCTGGTGTTGTCGCTGGTACTGGTCGGGCGCATGGCCTGGCTGCAGATCGCCCAGCACAGCCGGTTCACCACCCTTAGTGACAACAACCGGGTGCTGACCCAGGCGATGTCGCCTCCGCGCGGCCTGATCACCGACCGCAACGGCGAAATCCTGGCGGTGAACCGGCCGGACTTCACCCTGGAACTGGCGGTGGAACAAAGCGCGGACCTGAACGACACCCTGAACCGCATTCGTCAGTTGATCCCGTTGACCGACGATGACCTGGAGCGGTTCGAGCGGCGCCGCACCAGCGCCCGCCGCCCGTGGGAACCGATCCCGCTGCGCGGCCGGCTCACCGAGGAGGAAATCGCCCGCATCGCGGTGCATCAACACGAGCTGCCCGGCGCCCGGGTCACCGCGTCACCGGTGCGCTACTACCCTCACAGCCACCTGTTTTCCCATGTGCTCGGGTACGTCAACCGCCTCAGTGCCGAGGATCTGGACAACATGACCCTGGCCGAGCAGCGTAACTACAGCGGCACTCATTATTACGGCCGCACCGGTGTGGAACGCTATTACGAGCATCGGCTGCACGGCCAGGTCGGCTATCGTCAGGTGGAAACCAACGCCCGCGGCCGTATCCTGCGCGTTCTGGAGGAACAACCGCCGGTACCCGGTGACGATCTGCGTCTGTCCCTGGATCTGAAAGTACAACAGGCCGCCTACGACGCCCTCGGCGAGCGGCGCGGCGCGGTGGTCGCCATCGATCCCCGGGATGGCAGCGTGCTCGCCTTTGTCAGCCGCCCCGGTTTCGACCCCAATCTGTTCGTCACCGGCATTTCCCACAAGGACTACGCCCGTTATCAGCAGGATCACGATCACCCGCTGTTCAACCGTGCCCTGCAGGGCCGTTATCCACCGGGCTCCACGGTGAAACCCATGCTCGGTCTGGCGGGCCTGGATGCCGGTGTCACCAGTTGGGAGAGGACCATCCACGATCCCGGCTATTTCAGCCTCGAGGGCAATCCCCACCGTTACCGGGACTGGAAACGCTGGGGGCATGGCCAGGTGGATATGGAAAAAGCGGTGGTGCAATCCTGCGACACTTACTTCTACGATATGGGGTTCCGGCTCGGTATCGACCGCATGCATGATTTCATGGTCGGCTTCTCCATCGGCGAGGCCACCGGCATCGACCTGCTCAACGAATCCGAAGGGAATATGCCTTCGCGGGAATGGAAAAGGGCCGCCCGTAACGCACCCTGGTTCCACGGCGACACCATCAACACCAGTATCGGTCAGGGGTTCATGCTCACCACCCCGCTGCAACTGGCGGTGGCCACGGCGATCCTGGCCAACGATGGCCACCAGGTGGTACCCACCCTGGCCGCCGATGAAACCCATCCGCCGCTGCGCCCGGATATCACGCTCAAGGATCCCCGGGACTGGGAGCGCATGAAGCACGCCATGGAAGCGGTGGTCCACAGCAACCGTGGCACCGGCCGTGTCATGGCCAAGGACGCCCGCTATCATATGGGCGCCAAAAGCGGCACCGCTCAGGTGTTTTCGGTTGGCCAGGAAGAAACCTATAACGAGGAAGAATTGGCGGAACGCATGCTCGACCATGCTCTGATCGTATCCTTCGCACCGGTGGAGAACCCGGCCATCGCCGTGGCGGTGATGGTGGAAAACGGCCGCCACGGCGGCTCCGTGGCCGGCCCGGTGGCCCGTCAGGTGATGGACGCCTGGCTGCTGGACGAGGACGGTAACCTGAATATTCCGGAACCGCTGGCGCGGCCCCCCATACAGAATGCGTTGCCGACACAGGCCAGTACCACCGCCCAAGCGACCAGGACGGCCGCCCCATGAGCCAAGTCGATCCTGTCAGAACCACCGACAACGGTGGCCATGCCATCTTCCGCACCCCGGTGGCCACGCGCCTGCATCTGGACCCGCCGCTGCTGGCGGCCCTTCTGTTGACCATGCTGGGCGGCCTGGCGGTCCTCTACAGCGCCAGCGGCGGCAGCATGGACACGGTGATCCGCCAGGCCATCCGCTTCGGAGGCGGTTTGCTGGTGATGCTGGTGCTGGCGCAACTGCCGCCGAGGACGTTCCGTTTCTGGGCTCCCCTGGTGTACGGCGTCGGCCTGGTCCTGCTGGCACTGGTGATTCTGGTAGGCACCGAGGCCAAGGGCGCCCAGCGCTGGCTGAGCCTGCCCGGCATCGGCCGTTTCCAGCCCGCGGAGCTGATGAAACTGGCGGTGCCGGCCATGGTCGCCTGGTTCTTCAGCGACCGCACTCTGCCACCGTCAAAACGCAATGTGCTCGGATCACTGGTGCTCATCTTTCTGCCGACGGTCCTGATCGCCATGCAGCCGGATCTGGGCACCGCCCTTTTGATTGCCGCCGCCGGCCTGGTGGTTCTGTTCATGGCGGGGCTGTCCTGGCGGCTGATCGGGCTGGCGGTGCTGGTGCTGGTGGTAGCCGCGCCGCTGATGTATTTCTTCGTTCTGCACGATTACCAGCGCACCCGGGTGGATACCTTTCTGAACCCGGAAGCGGACCCGCGCGGGGCCGGCTGGAACATCATCCAGTCGAAGACCGCCATCGGCTCCGGCGGCATCGGCGGCAAGGGCTGGCAGGACGGGACCCAATCGCGGCTGGATTTCCTGCCGGAGTCCCACACCGATTTCATTCTCGCCGTGCTTGGTGAAGAGTTCGGGCTGATCGGGTTCCTGCTATTACTGGCGGTCTATCTGGTGATCATCGGGCGAGGCTTTTTTATCAGCTGGCAAGCCCAGGAGACTTTCAGCCGATTGTTGGCGGCGGCGCTGACCATGACTTTCTTCATCTACGTGTTTGTCAACGTGGGCATGGTGTCCGGCCTGCTGCCGGTGGTGGGGGTACCGCTGCCGCTGGTCAGTTATGGCGGTACCTCGATCGTCACCCTGCTGGCCAGTTTCGGCATGCTGATGTCGATCCATACCCATCGACGCTTCATCAACTTCTGAACCCGTGACGGATTCCATGGTCTGCACTTATCAGTCGCCGATGCGGCGCGCCGCGATCATGGTTTAACCTCGCCGACCTCGATATTATGGCCCCAGCCCCGTCCCCCCTGTTTTTATGGAGAAACTCATGGGTGTAAGACTGTCCGCCCTGCTCCCCCCCTTTGCTTTCCTCGCCGCCGTTTTCCCCGCGGCCACGGCCTTCGCCGAAGAGCAAGGGTATGCCGATCACCCCCAGGCGGAAGCCCTGATCCAGGAAGTGGTGAAAAAAGGCGTGGACGAAAAACGGGCCCGGGAGCTGCTGTCCCAGGCCCGGCGGCAGGACAAGATTCTCGAATCCATCGCGCGCCCGGCGGAACACACCATGACCTGGGCCCGTTATCAGAAAATCTTTTTACAGCAGGAACGGGTTGACGCCGGTGTCGCCTTCGCCAGAGAAAACCGGGAAGAGCTGGCCCGGGCCAAGGCCGAGTATGGCGTACCCCGTGAGATCATCCTTGCCATCATCGGCGTGGAGACCTATTACGGCCGTCATAAAGGCACCTACCGGGTGCTGGACGCCCTGACCACCCTGGGCTTCGATTACCCGCCGCGGGCGTCCTTTTTCCGCGGCCAGTTGGTGGCCCTGATGGAGATGGAAAACCAGGCCCATATCGACGCCAGCGAGATCACCGGTTCCTATGCCGGCGCCATGGGACTGGCGCAGTTCATTCCCACCAGTTACCAGGCCTACGCGGTGGACTATGACCAGGATGGCGTGACCGATCTGGTCAACAGCCCCGCCGACGCCATCGGCAGTGTTGCAAATTATTTCCATCGCCACCACTGGCAGCCCGGCTTGCCGGTGGCCGCCCGCGCCAGAATCGAAGGTCAGGGCTATCAGGCGTTGACGAAGAAAGGCTACAAGCCTTCCTTCAGTCTCGCCACGGCCCGGAAAAACGGCGTAGTGGCAGTGAGCTGCCAGGATGATACCCTCGGCAGCGAATACTGTTTTGATCTGGCGGATGACACCCAGGTGGCACTGCTGGACCTGACCGGTGAAAAAGGACACGAATTCTGGATGGTGACGCGCAACTTTTACGTGATCACTCGATACAACCACAGCGAACTTTACGCCATGGCGGTGCTGCAACTGTCCCGGCAGCTGGCCCATGCGCTGGAAGAGGACCGGTCTTGATGCGTGCCCTTCTGATCAGTGCGTTGGCCCTGGCTCTGGGGGCCTGTAGCCTGACCCCTCCGGCGACCACACAGGACGCGCCAACCGGTCTCCCCAAAAAGAGCACCGGTGATGCCTCACCGACCCAGCCCCCTGCCCGCGACCCCGCCGGCGCGCCGGGCTCGGACCGTTATGCCCATAGCACCGACAGTCCGCCGCCCGCCGAGGATCGCAGCAGTATCGAGCGGATACCGGAGCCGGTTCCCAAATCCGAGCCGCCGAGCCGATACGGCAATCCGGCCACCTACTCCGTGTGGGGACAAACCTATCATGTGCTGCCCTCCTCCGAGGGCTATGAGGAGGAAGGGCTGGCGTCCTGGTATGGCCGCAAGTTCCATGGCTATCGGACCTCCAGCGGCGAACCCTATGACATGTACCGGTTCACCGCCGCCCACCGCACCCTGCCGCTGCCCACTTATGTGCGCGTCACCAATCTGGACAACAACAAGCAGCTGGTGGTGCGGGTCAACGACCGTGGTCCCTTCCATTCCGACCGCATCATCGATCTGTCCTGGGCCGCCGCGGTTCGTCTCGGCATCGAGCAGAACGGCACCGGCCATGTAAGGGTGGAAGCGCTGACACCGGAGGAGCGCCCCGGCGGCCGCCGTCAGGGCACCGTGCCCACCGCGGTACGGGCGGCACTGGACAGTCCGCCACCAGAGGCCGGTAAGAACCAGGCCAGATCCGGGGATCTCTATCTCCAGGCCGGTGCCTTCCGTGCTCTGGACGGCGCCCGTGATCTGGAACGCCAGTTGCGCAACCGGCTGAAGTTGCCGGTAACCGTGCGCAAATTGGAGGACAGCGCCTACTACAAGGTGTGGCTGGGCCCCTTCGCCAGTCTGGACGACCAGGAACAGGCCCGTCAGGCATGCCAGCAGGCCGGCTTCGGCAACCCGATGCCGGTTCGCTAAGGCCCTATATTTCAGGCCCTGTGATTTTTTCCAAGGTCCGTGCCTGACGGCTGCGTTGACGTTGGAGACAGGCCATCACGGTATCCGGACCCGAGCCGGATTCGACAAGAAGTACTAACAGGCAGGAAACCATGACCCAGAGAATTGCCCTTCGCGATATCTTTTTTTTATTCGCCGCCGCCTGTCTGGCGCTGCTGCCGCTGACCGGGCAGGCCCAGAGCACCGTGCCACGCGCGCCCTCGGTGGAAGCCCGCAGCTATATTTTGATGGACGCCCGCAGCGGCCACATTATCGTCCAGCACAACGCCGACCAGACCATGCCCCCGGCCAGCCTGACCAAGATGATGACCGCCTATATCGCCGAGCGGGAGATTCAGTCCGGTAATATTTCGCTTCAGGACCAGGCGCCAGTCAGCGTCAAAGCCTGGCGCATGGGGGGGTCACGCACCTTTCTCAAGGAAGGTACCCAGGTCTCCATCGACGACCTGCTGCGCGGCATCATCATCCAGTCCGGGAACGACGCCAGTGTCGCCATGGCCGAGTATATCGCCGGCTCCGAGGACGCCTTCGCCGACCTGATGAACCAACAGGCGCGGGCCCTGAACATGAACGATACCCACTTCATGAACGCCACCGGCTGGCCGGCGGAGAATCACCACAGTACCGCCCACGACATGGCACGGCTGGCCCGGGCCATTATTAACGACTATCCGGAACACTACGATATCTACGCCGAGAAGGAATTCACCTACAACGGCATCACCCAGACCAACCGCAATCTGCTGTTGTGGCGGGATTCCACCGTCGACGGCCTGAAAACCGGCCACACCGACGAAGCCGGTTATTGTCTGGTGGCCTCCGCCAAGCGCGACGAGATGCGCCTGATCAGCGTGGTCATGGGCACGGCCTCCGAACAGGCCCGCGCTCAGGAAACGCAAAAGCTGCTGACTTACGGGTTCCGTTTCTTCGAATCCTACAAGGCCTACAGCGCCAACGACGTGCTGGCCAATCCGGATGTCTGGCTGGGCGCCGCCGACACCGTGCGTCTGGGTCCGGAAAAAGACGTGCAACTGACCGTGCCGCGGGATAGCGCCGACCGTTTGCAGGCGGAGATGACGATCAACCCGCAACTGCGCGCTCCGATCGAGAAAGGCCAGCAATACGGCACGGTCACCATCCGTCTGGACGACGAAGTGATCAGCGAAACGCCGCTGGTGGCGCTGGAAAGCGTGGAAGAAGGCGGCTTTTTCTCCCGCCTTTGGGACCACATCATGCTGTTCTTCAAGGGCCTGTTCTGATGAGCACGGTCTACCTCAACGGCGCCTTCATGGCCATGGAGCAGGCCCGCATCTCGCCGATGGATCGCGGTTTCCTGTTCGCCGATGGGGTATACGAGGTGATCCCCGCCTTCAATGGGGTGCTGTTCCGCTTCGAGGAACATCTGCGCCGGCTGGAACGCTCCCTGTCGGCGCTGTACCTGATCAACCCGCACGACCGCGCCGGTTGGCGCCGCCGCTGCGAGGAACTGATCCAGCGCAATGGCGGCGGCAATCTGTCGCTGTATCTGCAAATCACCCGCGGTGCCGCCGACAAGCGTGATCACGCCTTTCCCGATCCGCCGGTGCCACCCACGGTGTTCATGAGCACCGCGCCGCTGACGGTGCCGACGGAGGACAGCCCGGGTCAGGTCACCGGCGCCGCGGCCATCACTCTGGACGATATCCGCTGGGCCCGTTGCGATATCAAGTCCATATCATTGCTGCCCAATATTTTGCTGCGGCAGCAGGCGATCGCTTCCGGTGCCCGCGAGGCGATACTGATCCACGACGGCTTCGTCACCGAAGGCGCCGCCAGCAACGTCTTTATCGTCAAGGACGGCGAAATCGCCACCCCTCCGACCAGCCATGCCATTCTCGGCGGCATCACTCGCGATCTGATCATCGAGCTGTGCCGGGAACAGGACCTGCCGCTGCGCGAACGGGAAATCAGCGAGGCCGAACTGGGCGATGCCGACGAGGTGTGGATCTCCAGTTCCACCCGAGACGTGGTGCCGGTGGTCTCCCTGGACGGCCGCCCGGTGGGCGATGGCCGCCCCGGCGAGACTTGGAAAATCCTCGCCCGCCACTATATAGCGTTCAAGCGCCGCCTTTGCGGCGTGTAAGTATCCGCCACCGCAGCGAGAATCGACATGGCCATCCGTGAAGAGCTTTGGGAATTTCCCCACACCATGCATTTGAAAGTCATGGGCGCCGTGGACGCGCCGCTGGAAGATGCCGTGGTGGACATCATCGAGCGTGTGCTGGAGCAGGAATTCGACCGTCCGCGCAACCTCAGCGCCCGCCCCAGCAGCCGTGGCAATTTCATTGCCCTCACCGCCCGCATCACGGTTCAGGACAAAGGACAGGTGGAAGCCCTGTATCGGGAACTGAACGCCTGCCCCCATGTGAAAATCACCCTGTAACACGAACCGGAGTGTGCCGATGAACCTGCTCGTCCGCTATCTGCCACAGGCGGATTACGATACCTGCTGGCGGGCCATGCGGGATTTCACCGAGCAACGGGATGACAGCACGCCGGATGAACTGTGGGTGCTGGAACACCCCCCGGTGTACACCCTGGGCCAGGCCGGCAAGCCTGAACACGTGCTCAACCCCGGTGATATCCCGGTGGTGCGCAGTGATCGCGGCGGCCAGGTCACCTACCACGGTCCCGGCCAGACCGTGGTCTATCTGATGCTCGATGTGCGGCGTCTGGGACTGGGCAGCCGCGGGCTGGTCAACGCCATCGAACAAGCGGTGGTGGACTATCTGGCGGCGCAGGGCATCAAGGCCGTCAATCGCACGGACGCCCCTGGCGTTTACGTGAACGGCGCCAAGATTGCCTCACTGGGCCTGCGCATTCGCCGCAAGGGCAGCTATCATGGCCTGGCGCTGAATCGGGACGCGGACGCCACGCCCTGGCAGCGCATCAACCCATGCGGCTACGCCGGCCAGCCCATGACCAGCCTGGCCACCGAAGGCCTGACACTGACCCGGCAGCAGGTGGAAGAGGATCTGGTTACGATTCTCGCCCACCGCCTGGGGCTTGAGCCCCGGACAGCACCGCCACCGGACTGGTACACTTTACCCCAGCGGAAACCCGAGGCCTGACGGCTTCAGCGGTAACGGAGGCCTACCCGGCCCTGATGACATTGAGCAAGCGCCCAAAAGGCGCCTACACGCCAACGCGAGAGAACAGATGAGCGAAGCACAGGCGAAACGTCCGGCAAAACAGAAAGTCCGTATCGGCGACAAGCTGCGTGGCGCCGACAAGGTCCGCACCATTCCCATGGTTAACGAGGAAGCGCCGGTACGCGAGCGCAAGCCGGACTGGATCCGGGTGCGAGTGCCCGCCAACGGCGAGATCCAGCGTATCAAGAGCATGCTGCGCCGGCAGAAACTGCACACCGTGTGTGAAGAGGCGTCCTGCCCCAACCTGCCGGAATGTTTCGGCGGCGGCACCGCCACCTTCATGATCATGGGCGATATCTGCACCCGCCGCTGTTCGTTCTGTGACGTGGGCTTCGGCCGTCCCAACGCGCTGGACCCGGAAGAGCCCCGTCACCTGGCCGAGTCAGTGGCCGATCTGGCCCTGAAATACGTGGTCATCACCTCGGTGGACCGGGATGATCTGGCCGACGGCGGCGCCGGCCACTTCGCCGACTGTATCCGCGAGATCCGCGCCACCAGCCCGGACACCAAGATCGAGATCCTGACGCCGGACTTCCGCCCGTGCCTGGAGGATGCGCTCGATATCCTTGATGCGACGCCACCGGATGTGTTCAACCACAACATCGAAACCGTGCCGCACCTGTACAAGAAAGCCCGGCCGGGGGCCCGTTACGAGCATTCCCTGAAGCTGCTGCGGCAGTTCGGCGCCCGCCGCCCGGATGTGCCCACCAAATCCGGCATCATGGTCGGCCTGGGCGAAACCAACGATCAGGTACTGGAAACCCTGCGGGATCTGCGCGACCACGATGTGGACATGATCACCATCGGCCAGTACCTGCAGCCGAGTCGCTTCCATGCTCCGGTGGAGCGCTACGTGCACCCGGACGATTTCAAGATGTTCGCCGAGGAAGGCCGCAAGATGGGCTTCACCTCCATCGCTTCCGGCCCGATGGTGCGCAGTTCCTACCACGCCGATCTGCAGCACAAGGGCGTCAATGTCGGCGACCCCGACGATCTGGCCCACCCGGCCTGAGGCGCATCAACCGCCTTCTTTTTCCAGGCCTTCCAGCAGCCCTCCCAGCAGCGCATACAGGCGCTGCTGGTCGTCCGGTCCCAGCCCACTGAGAACACGCCGCTCATTGTCCACGTGCAACGGCAGCAACCGGTCGATCAGGGATAACCCTTCCCCGGTCAGGGTCACCAAGACCCCGCGCCGATCCGAAGGGTGTTTGCGGCGCTCCACCAATCCGGCTTTCTGCAACCGGTCCACCCGGTTGGTCATGCCACCGGAGGTGATCATCAGGGCTTCGTACAGGGCCGTCGGCGTCAATGCATAGGGTGTCCCGGAACGGCGCAGCGTGGCGAGCACATCGAACTCCCCGGGCCGCAATCCGTGGTCGGCGAACAAGGGATTCAAGTGATCCCGCTCGATACGCTGGGCCAATTCCGCGAAGCGGCCCAATACCTGCATTGGGAACGGGTCCACGTCCGGCCGTTCCCGCCGCCACTGTTCCCCCGCCCATTCCGCTCGATCTTTCATAGTGGCTCTCTGGTCCTGGTGATTCTTCAATCTTGATGGTTCTTCAAATAAGTATCTTTATGTTAAGATACTTACCCCGAAGACAAAATTGCAACGATCATGCCTTCCGCTATTCCCGCACGTCCCGCCAGCACCCTGATACTGCTTTTGGCCATCGTCCTAACCGGCCTCAATCTGCGGCCGATTCTCGCCGCCGTGGGCCCGGTGCTGGACGATATCCAGGCCGCCACCAGCCTTGGGGACAGCGGCGCCGGCCTGCTTACCACTCTGCCGGTCCTGGCGATGGGCGTCTGCGCCCTGCTGGCCGGTGCCCTGCAACGGCAACTGGGGGAATTCAGGGGGGTCACCCTCGGCATTATAATCATCGCCCTGGCTTGCGGGTCGCGCCTGATCCGGCACGATGGCGGCAGCCTGATTCTTGGTGCCGCCCTGGGCGGCCTGGGCATCGCTCTGATCCAGGCCCTGCTTCCCGCTTTCATCAAGCGCGTTTTCCCAACCCGTATCGGCATGGTCATGGGATTGTACAGCTGCGGCATCATGGGCGGCGCGGCCTTCGCCGCCGCCAGCACCTCTCCCCTCAGCGGCAGCCTCGGCTGGCCCGGCGCCCTGGCCATCTGGGCCCTGCCGGCCTTCCTGGCCGCCGTGCTGTGGTGGCGTGCCGCTTCCGCCTACGCGGCGCCAGTGGATGCCACCAGAGTATCCTTGCCGATCCATTCCCCCCGCGCCTGGCTACTAATGACGTTCTTCGGCATTGGCACCGGCGCCTATACCCTGGTACTGGCCTGGCTGCCGCCTTATTACGTGGAACTGGGCCTGAGCGCCAATCAGGGTGGCCTGCTGCTGGGGCTGCTGACCCTGGCGGAAGTTGCCGCCGGACTGGCTGTCTCCGCCTGGATCGGCCGCTTCCCGGACCGGCGCGGTCCGCTGCTGGTGGTGCTGTCGCTTGTTCTCGCCGGCCTGGCCGGCCTGATACTGGCGCCGATACCGTTGGCACTGCCAGTGGTCATCGTGCTCGGCTTGGGCATCGGCGCCCTGTTCCCGTCATCGCTGATCGTGACCATGGACCACGCCGCCAATCCCGCCGAGGCCGGCACCCTGATGGGCTTCGTGCAAGGTGGCGGCTACATCATTGCCAGCACCATGCCACTGGTCGCCGGAATACTGCGCGAACAGCTAAGCGCTCTCTCCTATGCCTGGGCGGTCATGGCCGTGGGCGTGCTGATCCTGATGGTCATGGCCTCCCGGCTTACACCGAGACCGGTGCCCGCCACCACCTGAAATCAAAGGGTCAAAAACGGCAGCAGCGTGATCAGCAATAGCGCGATCACCGCCAGCAACATGGCCAGCGCCTGTACCGGCTGTTCCCGCAATCGGCGCCACAGGGTCGGTGCGGTCCCCAGACGGCGGGCCTCCTCATAGGCGGCCCGTTGCCGCTGACCCCGGTCCCGCTGGTACTCCGCCATCAGTGCCTGTGCCCGCTGCCGATCCTCCGGACGGGTCAGCCAGATCCCACCGGCGGAGACGCCCCAAAGGCTGGGGGTGGTTTCATAGAAAGGAATGTCATGCCGCTCCAGCAACGCGCGGACTTCGTCCGCCTCGTCGTCCGGTACCCGGCGCAGATTCAACAGCAAGGTGGTCATAAGGTCATCAGGTCGTGATTCCGGTTGCGCGGTGTAGTCATTCTACATGAACACGCGTAATCACGGTTTGGCGGGAATGAGTCTCTCCATCGGGGCACGGGTCTGTACGGAGGTCTGCCGGGACCCCGTTGATCGCTGGCACGGAAGGGGCTACGAAGCCGCTGTGGACCGAAAGAAAGCGAGGCCCGGCCCTTTGGGTCGCACAGTGACGTGAAGGTCCCAAACAGGCTCTAAGGTTTTACAAAGTGCGGCCCGGCTTGCCACTGACCGTGACCGGCAATTCGTATAGTTTATACCAATCCGTATTAACGTGGCCGCACGGGTCCCCAGCCGTCGCCGCGCCAAGGAAGCCCCGATCCGCTGCCCATGACAGAGGATCCGTATGCAGTATTCAAGGGAGCCCGCATTGACCATGACTTGCCGTCCGTTCTGGTTGTCACTGTTTCTGATGTTTGTCGCCATATCTCCGGCCGGCGCCGAATCCTGGGCCGACAGCATCTATGAAAGCCTGCAGGAACGGAAATTGCCGGAAGAATCCCTGTCACTGGCGGCGATTCCCCTGGACGGTCCCGGCGAGCCCCGCTTCGTCAATGCCGATGAGCAAATGAATCCGGGTTCCACCATGAAGCTGGTCACCACTTACGCCGCTCTGGAACTGCTTGGCCCCAACTTCCAGTGGCACACCCGGCTGTACACCGACGGCGAGCAGAAGGGCGACACGCTCAAAGGTAACCTTTACTACGTCGGTGTCGGCGATCCCAAGCTGACCCTGGAACGTATGTGGCTGCTGCTGCGCGACCTGCGCGCCATGGGCATCAAGCATATTCGCGGTGATCTGGTGCTCGACGGCAGCTACTTCCATCTGCCCAACGGCATCCCCCATTTCAATGACGATGGCGACAATCCCTACGCGCCCTATCTGGTGGAGCCCAGTGCCCTGCTCACCAATCTGAATGTGTTCCGCATTCGCATGATGAGCCGGGATGGCAAAGTGCATGTCAGCACCGAGCCGCCGGTCAGCAAGATCGTTATCGACAATCAAGTCACCGCACCCGAGCGGGGTCGTTGTCCGGTGCACAATTCCAAGGCGCTACAGTATGAGCCGGACTTTTCCGACCGCCGCAAGATCACAGTTACCATCACCGGCGCCTTGCCGGAGAACTGCCGCGCCGACCGCTACCTGTCGCTGATGTCCCAGGAAGACTACACCGCCAATCTGATCCGCAGCCTGTGGCGGGAAATGGGCGGTACCCTGTCCGGCCGCGACCGCACCGGCCGGCTGGCACGGGGCGCCAAGCTGCTGGTGACCACCTCCTCGCCGGATCTGGTCACCATGGTGCGCGACATCAATAAATGGAGCAGTAACATCATGGCCCGCCAGTTGTTCCTGACCATCGGCGCCGAGAACCGGCTGGCCGGGGACAAGGACGACCTGGCGGCGGCCGACCGGGCCATCCTAGAATGGATGCGGCTGAAGGGTATCGACATCAGTCAAGTGGTGTTGGAAAACGGCTCGGGATTGTCCCGTGTGGAGCGTATCACCGCTCACCAACAGGCCCTGATGCTGCAACAGGCCTGGCGCAGCCCGTTCGCCGCCGAGTTGATCGCCTCGCTGCCGCTGGTGGCCATGGATGGCACCATGCGTAACCGGCTGCGCAATACCGCTCTGGTGGGCGAGGGCCATATCAAGACCGGCACGCTGAGGAATGTGCGGTCCATCGCCGGCTTTACCCGCGACCAGAACAATACCACCTGGGCGGTGGCGGCCATGATCAACGATCGCAGCGCCTGGAAGTCCCGAGCGGTACTGGATGAGGTGCTGAAAGCCGTGCACACCCTGGTGGAACCAGGCACCGACGCCAGCCGGGTCACCGCGGCTTCCGCCGGCGGCGGCCGATAACCCCGTTCACCCCGTCTCTGCTATGCTCCGGGCTTTGACATTGTCACGCCACGGTCCGGAGCATCCCAATGATCACTGTTCACCACCTGGAAAACTCCCGCTCCCTGCGGGTTCTCTGGCTTCTGGAAGAACTCGGCCTCCCCTACGAAATCATCCATTACAAGCGCGACCCCGTCACCATGCTGGCACCGGAAAGCCTGCGCGAAATTCATCCCCTGGGTAAAGCGCCGATACTGCAGGACGATGACCGGGTGGTGGCCGAGTCCGGCGCCATTCTTGAATACCTGCTGGACCATTACGGCCAGGGCCGCTTCCGCCCGGAACCGGGCGCTCCCGGCCGCGAAGCCTACCAATACTGGCTGCACTACGCCGAGGGGTCATTGATGCCGCTGCTGGTGATGAAGCTGGTGTTCTCCCGGGTGCCACAATCACCGATGCCGTTCTTTATCCGCCCGGTGGCCAGGAAAATCAGCCAGGGACTGAATCAGGGCTTCCTGGACCCTCGCCTCAGCGATCATCTGGGCTTCGTCGAGCGCCATCTTGGCGAACATGTCTGGTTCGCCGGCGACGAGTTCAGCGCCGCCGATATCCAGATGAGCTTCCCGCTGCAGGCGGCGCTGGCCCGCGCGCCCGGGAACATGCCCAACATCCGGGCATTCATTGAACGGCTGGAAAACCGCCCCGCCTACCGCAAGGCGGAGGAACGTGGCGGGTCTCTGAAACCGCTCGGTTGATCGTCCCTGGGGGAATGTGCTCCAGTGCCCATTCCCCGCACTTTGCTATGGCCATCCAGACATAAGACGTTATGCTTAGTTTTGGTCACACCCTAACATCCTACTCAGGTCAGTTCCTGACCAGGGGGTGTATTCCGGCCATAGCCATGAAGTGGGGATCCATGATTCTGCTGTATTTTTTCATCGCCCTGGCGGTGGCCATCGCGGTCATCGAAGTGGCCCAGAGAATCCATGCCCGCCGCCGCGATTAGCCGGCGCGACCCGCTGTCCTTTCCCTTCCGGCCCCGCGCTGGTTAAAGACTGTTAAAAGCGTGAACGTGTTCACACCGGCAGCTTCTAATCGACTAGGATCACATAACGCTTGATCTATATGGAGATAGAAGCATGAAAAAGATTTTGCTTACTCTTGGTCTGGCCTCCGGTCTGGTACTGGCGGGCTGTTCTTCCACTCCCTCCAACCCTCAGGCGGACAAAGCCCTGTACAGCGGCATGCTGCCCTGCGCGGACTGCTCCGGGATCCGTACCTCCCTGACCCTGTACAGCGACGAGAAAGACCGTCCGACCCAATACGAGTTGCGTGAAGAGTACATGGACAGTTCCCGCGTGGGTCATACCGAAGTTGAGCGCGGCCAGTGGACTTATGGCAATAAGGAAATGGACGGTACCGCTTATCGCACCGTGGTGCTGAATCCGGAGTCCGAGGATGTCGAAAGCCAGCTGCGTTACCTGGAAACCGCGCTGAATGCGCTGGAAATGCTGGATATCAACGGCGATCGCATCGAGTCCGAACTCAACTACACCCTGATCAAGCAATAACCTCATGGGGAGGCGCCCACCGGGCGCCTCCCCCTCTCCCTCATCTTCCGCACTTATTGAAACAGCCTATCCATCGTCACATTCCTGTAAATAGGAATGACTTGCATTCACTGTGCGAAGTGCTAGACTCGCCCGCACACTGAGATATCGTCCCGTTACGGCGCCCCTGGTGCCGTTATCCGCTTTAGTACGCCCCGGTCGACGACGATATCCGCCTTTTCCACGATGGAGTTCGGCGATGACCTCTTCTCTGCAGTTTCACCTTCCCGAGTGGTTCGTTTCCGGTGGTATCACCATGTGGGTGCTTGGCCTGATGTCCGTGATCGGCCTGGCCACCCTGATTTCCAAGATACTGCAGTTCGCCCGTGTGCGCCCCAAGGCAAGCCGCCAGGCGGATGCCCTGCTGGCGAGCCTGGAGCGTGGTGAAATTCCGGCCCAACAAAAGCCGGGCCGCACGCCCATCGACCAGGTGGTGCTGACCTCCTGGAACCAGCGCGATATGGACGAGCAAAGCTGGGAAGAAGACTGTCTGCGCCGCGCCCGCGAATCCCTGGATGAGTTGCGTGGCGGGCTGCGGATTCTCGAGGTGATCAGCGCGCTGGCGCCGCTGTTGGGGCTGCTCGGTACCGTATTCGGCATGATCGGCGCTTTCCAGGCTCTGGAACAGGCCGGCTCCCAGGTGGATCCGGCGATTCTCTCCGGCGGTATCTGGGAAGCACTGCTGACCACCGCCGCGGGTTTGACCGTGGCGATTCCGGCCCTGGCCGCCTTCCACTGGGCGGACCGCACCATTGAGGTGTGCCGGGAAAAACTGCAGGACCGCCTGTCCCAGCTGAAAGTACAACGCCGCCGCCTCGACCAGGACAGCAGCGCTCCGACCCGGGACAGTGTTCCCAGCAGCGAGGCCCGTATCGCCCATGTATCTTGAGCCCGAACGTCACCGTTCGCCGGCTATCAGTCTCACACCACTGATCGATGTGGTTTTTATTTTGCTGGTGTTCTTCATGCTGGCCACCCGCTTCGGGGCCTGGAAGGACCTGCCGGTGAGTGTGGTACCCAGCGAAGCCGTGGAACGGCAGGACGACAAAACCTGGCTGGAGTTGCACGTCAACGCGGAAGGCAAGGTGGACTGGAACGGCGAAGCATTGTCCCTTGAACAACTGGGTGAAAGGCTGGCCGGCCACGACGAAGCCGTGCTGATCACCGGCGACCCGGACGCGCCTTTGCAGGCCGCCCTTGCCGCCGTTGACGTGGCCCGGGCCGCCGGCCTCAAGGAAGTGCAGCTGGAGCTGCTGCCATGAATCTGGAAGACAACAGCCCTCGCCGGCCACCGCTGGAGCCGGTGCTGCCGCTGATCAATGTGGTCTTTCTTCTGTTGATTTTCTTCATGGTGGCCGGCCAGCTGGCGCCACGCCCCACCGTGGATGTGACCGCGCCAAACAGCGCCGAGGCCGCCACCGAGGAAGACCCCAGCCAGTTGATGTTGGTTCTGGATAAGCAAGGCGTGCTGTTCCATGACGGCGAGCCGGTGGCCGAGGCCAGCCTCGCCACGTTGATCGCCAAGCATCAGGCGGAGCGGGAAAAGGAGGCGGCTGACAAAGCGGCCGCAAACGGCGCCGCGGAAATCCCGGCGGCACCCGCCGCCGAGGGCGGGCAAGAAACGACATTACCGCTGGTACGTCTGCTGGCCGATGCCGGCGTGCCACTCAGCGTATTGCGCGAAAACCTGGGCAAACTGCGGGACCTGGGTGTGGAAGAAGTTCGTTTGGTAACCCAGAGCGAGAACACTCCGTGAGGCGAAGTATACGACTGATCATTAGTTGGGCCCTCGCGATCCTGGTTCACGGCAGCCTGCTGGTGACGGTGAATTCGCTCACCCTGGCCGGCGGTCGCGTGGGCATTCAGGGTGGTCAGCAGGCCATGACGTTGTCGCTGGCGCCCAATCCGGCACCGCCGGCACCAGCACCTCAAGTGGCTCAGGCGGAACCCAAACCGCAACCGAAGCCCGAGCCCAAACCCAAGCCGGAACCCAAACCCGAGCCCAAACCGAAGCCGAAACCAAAGCCCAAACCCAAGCCGGAGCCCAAACCCGAACCAAAACCGGAACCCAGGCCCGAGCCGAAGCCGGCCCCCAAACCGGAGCCGAAGCCCGCGCCGGAACCCGCCCCTGAACCACGGGCCGAACCCGCCGGTTCTCCCGAAGCGGAACCGGACGCGGAGCCAACCGAACAGGTGGCGGGCGGAGCGCCTCAACCCAAGGGCCAGAAAGGCATCGCCGGGGAAATCGGCAAGGGCGTTCATCGCAGCGGTGACAACGACAACGCTCTGAACCGCTATCTCGGCAAGGTGCGGGATACCATCGAGTACAACAAGGTCTACCCGGCCCGGGCGCGCATGCGCCGGCAACAGGGTGAAGTGGAAGTCAGTTTCCGGGTCAACGCCCAGGGCCGCGCGGAAAATGTGGAACTGGTGGGCAGCTCCAACAGCCGCATTCTCGATCAGCAATCCCTGGAACTGGTACGCCGGCTGCGCTTCCCGCCGCCCCCGGCCCAGTTGGGAAGCGATCCGGTGGCGGTGCGGATTCCGATCAATTACACGCTATAAGGACAACTGACACGCACCACGTTAGCGCCATTCGCCAGCAGGCTGGCTCCCACGGATCACGCTACGAAGCCGCTGTGGGAGATTCTATGGTGCCCTGCAATGCTTAGAAGAGCTTTGCGGGGCAATATTCTTGTTGCTGCTTCATCAGGGCGAAGGCGGTGCGAGCGATCTTCCGGGCCAGGATCACCAAGGCTTGCGTGGTGTGCAGTCCCCGGTCCCGATAGTGCTGATAGAAGGCGCGCCAGACAGGGTGTCGAGACGCACTCATGGCGGCACAGTGCAGCAGTCGCCTGACCTCCGTATCCCCTTGCTTGGTCAGCTTACGCTTGCCTGTGAGTTTGCCGGAGTCGCGGACTCGGACATCTAGCCCCAGGAAGGCAACGAAGGCATCGCTGTTCTTGAAGTCCCCTCTCAGGAAGGCCATGACCAAGGCGGTGGCGGTGATCTCGCCGACTCCGTCGATCGCGTCGCAGCGTTGGACCTGAGTCTGTAAGCCGGCGGCGCTCACCGCGCTCTTGAGCCGTTTCTGGATCAGAGAGTCAATCCGGTCCATTTTGGCGATCAGGGCACGCAGAGGGGCCTTGAGCTCCGGTTCTCCGCTCAGGCTCTGACGTAATGCCGTGCGGGCCTTAACCAAGGCGGCCCGGCGACGCAGCAGGCTCTGCAGCATCCGGTACGCCTTTGGGGGCGGGCTCCACGGGCGTAACTCGTCTTTCTCCTTGTGCAGATGGCGGGCCAGCAACTGGGCATCGGCCAGATCCGTCTTGGCCCGCCCTCCAACGCCTTTGCGGTAGTGACTGAGGCGGTAGCCGTCCACCACATAGACCCGATGCCCCTTGGCGTGCGCGCGCTCGGTGAGGTCCATGTGATAGGTGCTGGTCGCCTCAATGGCGATATCGCAGCCCTCAGGGAGGGTGGCCAGCCATTGGCGGATGGCTTGGGGCGTATTGTCGATGGTGAGGGTTTGGTTCAGGCCCTGATGGTGGATCACCAGGTTGTCTTTCGCAGCGTCGATCCCGATCTCCGGGCGGCTTGCCGGCATTGCCATGGGGCTCCCCTGTCAGCTAGGTTAAATGGGCTTGTCGGGGCGCACCGTCACGCTGGCTTGCAGAGTATCGTCGGTCTGAGTGCGCGCTCAGCCGATGGATTCCTTATCGGCGTTTGAAGGTGCGGGGTGGGGCCATATCTCCCACAGTCTGTACCCTAGGGTCAGAAGCTTGCCTGGTCCCTCCACCCCGACAAGTCTTCTCCTTCTAAGACTTGCCGGGAAACCATACAAGCTTGCCCGCAAGCGAAGGGGGCTTGCCAGGCGTTTGCAATATTCGCTTGCGGGCAAGCTCCCACAGCGGCTTCGTGGCACCCTATTTCCCGAACAGAAACCGACAAACACGTTGCGTGCCAGCGAACTATCCTATTCCCCTTTCTCTCCCCAGCGCGCCACCAGCGTCTGCGGCACGCCAAGGTGATCCAGCAGACGCGCCACCACGAAGTCCACCAGATCCTCCACTCGCCGCGGGCGATGGTAGAAGCCCGGCGCCGCCGGCAGGATGGTGACGCCCAGCCGCGCCAGCTTCAGCATATTTTCCAAGTGTAAAGCGGATAACGGCGCTTCCCGGGGCACCAGGATCAGGTGGCGGCGTTCCTTGATGGCCACATCCGCGGCCCGTTCAATCAGATTATCGCTGGCGCCATTGGCAATGGCGGACAGCGTGCCGGTGGAACAGGGACACACCACCATGGCCGCCGGCGCGCCGCTGCCGGACGCCACCGGCGCGGTCCACTGCTCCAGGCCACAGACCACCAGACGGCCCTTACCGGTACCGCTCCAGTCCCGTAATGCGGTCTCCGCGGCACCGGTGCCGGCGGGCAGCTTGAGATCGGTCTCGGTACCGATCACCACCCGCGCCGCCTTCGACAGCAAGACGTAGACCTCGCAGTCCGCTTCCAGCAGACATTGCAGCAAGCGCAACCCGTAAGGGGCGCCGGAAGCGCCGGTGAACGCCAGGGTGATCCGTTGTCGCATCGCGCTCTCTCCCATTCAGGACCGTGCCGCATTCAGCGCGTCCAGCAGCTTGCCGTGGATGCCACCAAAGCCGCCGTTGCTCATTACCACCAGATGGCAGGGGCCGCGCTCACTGGCGGCCACCGCCGCCACCAGCGCATCGAGATCCTGCTCCACCCGTGCCGGTACCGGTGACTGCGCCACCACCTCATCCAGAGACCAGTCCAGACCCGGCGGCTGGTACCAGATCACCTGGTCGGCGGCGCTGGTGCTTTGTGCCAGCGTATCGCGATGACGGCCCAGGCGCATGGTATTGGAGCGCGGTTCGATGATCGCCACGATGCGCTGCTCACCGACCTTGCGCCGCAGCCCGTCGAGCGTCGTGGCGATGGCGGTGGGATGATGGGCGAAATCGTCGTAAACGTGCACGCCCGCTATCTCGCCACGCAGCTCCATGCGGCGCTTCACGCCCTGGAACTCACTCAACGCCTCCGCCCCCTGGGCCAGCGTCACGCCCACATGCCGCGCCGCCAACAACGCCGCCATGCCGTTGTTGACACTATGGCGGCCAGTTTGCGACCAGTTCACCCGGCCCACCACCCGGCCGTTTTCCAGCACCTCGAAGGCGGAGCCGTCCGCCGCCAGCAGACGGTAACCGGGATCGGCGTCTTCGCCGAAACGTTCCAGCTCACTCCAGCACCCTTTTTCCAGGGTCTCCTCCAGAGCCGGTTCTCCTTGCGGCAGAATGATCCTGCCCTGGGCGGGAATGGTGCGGATCAGATGGTGGAACTGGGTCTGGATCGCGGCCAGATCAGCGAAGATATCGGCGTGGTCGAACTCCAGATTATTGAGAATGGCGGTGCGCGGACGGTAGTGAACGAACTTGCTGCGCTTGTCGAAAAACGCGGTGTCGTACTCGTCCGCCTCGACCACGAAGAACGGACTCTCGCCCAGACGGGCGGAAACACCGAAGTTGGCCGGCACGCCACCGATCAGGTAACCGGGATTCAATCCCTCGTGTTCCAGAATCCAGGCCAGCATGCTGCTGGTGGTGGTCTTGCCGTGGGTACCGGCCACCGCCAACACCCAGCGTCCGGGCAACACCACTTCCGCCAGCATCTGTGCCCCGGAGGTGTACGGCAAACCACGATCCAGCACCGCTTCCACCGCCGGATTGCCACGGCTCAGGGCATTGCCGATCACCACCAGATCCGGCGCCGGCTCCAGTTGCGACGGGTCATAGCCCGCGGTGATGTCGATACCGGCGGCGGCCAGTTGATCGCTCATCGGCGGATAGACGTTCTGATCGGCACCGGTGACCCGGTGCCCTTGGGCCCGGGCCAGCTGCGCCAGCGATCCCATGAAGGTACCGCAAATACCCAGAATATGAATGTGCATCGAGTTCCTCTCGCCGGTGCCCCGGTGATCCCGGGCGAAACCTCCGCACCATAGCGATAACCGGCGGTCAGGTGAAGAGCCGGCGCCCCGTTCAACTGGTGAAATCAGCGCACTAGCAGACACCCGGCCGGATCAATGTACCGTGCTACCAGGCATAGCTCACGCTGCCGATAACGTTACGGCGATCCCCGTACCAGCAATAATAGGCGCCGGAACAAGTGGCAACATATTCCTTATCGGCCAGATTCTTGGCCGCCACCTGGAATTTCCAGTCCCGCCACTGATAGCTCACCGTGGCGTCCCAAAGCGTGAACGACGGCACGCGATGCTCGCGGGTATTGTCGTTATCGCCATAGGTGTCACCGACATAACGCACCCCGGTACCCACGGAAACCCCTTTCATCGGCCCTTCAAGGAAGCTGTATTTGGCCCAGGCGGAAGCGAGGGTCTTCGCCACCTGCTCCGGACGGTTGCCTTCCTGGGCCGCGTTACCGTTCTCCTTGATTTCCGGGTCCATGAAGGTGGCGTTGGCGATCACGCTGAAACTGGGCGTAATGTTGGCCACGGCCTCCAGTTCCACCCCTTTGTTCTCGACCTCGCCGATCTGCTGCAAGGTAAGCGCGGCCCCCGTGGCCATGTTTTCCTTGGTAGCCTGGAACAGCGCCATATTGAAGTAGCCGTCGAAACCATGCGGCTGATACTTGAGGCCCAGTTCGACATTATCGCCAGATTCCGGTTTGGCCTCGTTAGTACCCTCCCTGGCGATTTCGATTCGTACCGGCAGGAAATACTGGGAGTAGTTGGCGTAAGCCGTTACTCCATTATCAAACAGGTACGCCAGACCGGTGCTGGTGGTCCACTCCTCGTTTCGCGTCTTCTGCCGCGTGGTAAGCGTCTTGTTTTTGTACTCCTGTGTGGCGTGATCGAAACGAACACCGAACAGGAAGATAAAACGGTCGTTGAACTTCATTTGGTCCTGCAGGTAGGCACCAGCCTGATAGAAATCGATTTCCCTGTATTGCCGGTCAGCTTCGAGCTGACAAGCACCGGTGGAAAAATCGCACCGCAACGGTACCAACGAGTGCGCATCCCGATAGCGGGGATCGTAAGGGTTGAGCATTGCTGGCGTATAAAAGCCAGGCGCCGCTTCGTAGCCCATGACCGGGTTGCCATAGCTTTTGCCGTCAATGGACAGACTCTGATAATCCAGCCCCAACAACAGGGTATGATCGATGCCGTTGAAACTCCACTTATGGATCAGCCGGTTATCCACGTTGATCCCGTCGGCGTCGCCTTCCTCATCGGACAGCCCACGCAGTAGCTGGGAGTCGCCGGAATTGGGCATATAACCCAGGGAGTACATCTGCCGCAGATCCATCTTCATGTGCTGATAGCGGGTGTACTGCTGGAACCTGGTGTTGTCGCTGAAACGGTGCTCGAATTCGTATCCAAGCGTGGCTTGCTCACGCTCGAATTTTTCATAGTCCGGATTACCAACGGCCACGTCATCATCAATCTCGCCATTCGGGTTCGGCGTGATCACCCCGCTGGTGGGCAGGAACTGCAGATAGGGGTCGGAATCGTCTTTTTGATAGGAAGCCAGCAGGGTCAGATCGGTATTCTCTCCCAACGCGGCTTTGAAAGATGGCGCGATCAAGATGCGTTCGGCATCCACATCGTCCACCCGGGTTTCATTCTCACGTCTTAACGCCACCAGGCGGTAGGCATGGCCATCCCCCACCGGCCCGGTAACGTCCACGGACAACTGTTTACGGTCGTAGCTGCCATACTCCAACCCCACATAGCCGCTGGAATAAGAGCGCGGGCGCTTGCTGACGGTGTTGATGGCACCGCCTGGAGGGTTCTGTCCGTACAAGGCGGACGGCGCGCCACGCAGAATCTCCACCCGCTCCAGACCAAAGGGGTCGATCTGCCAGCTATAGAAGCCGTACGAATAGACCCGGGTACCATCGCGATACAAGCCGTTATTGGCCTGATCAAAACCACGGATGACAAACCAGTCCTGTTTGTTGTCCTCGCCGAAATAGTTCGCCTGGATGCTGGGTGTGTATTGCAGGGCATCGGCGATACTGATCGAGGCACGGTCTTCCATTTGTTCACGGGTGACAATGGAGATGGCCCTCGGGGTCTCGCTCACCGGGGTATCAATCTTGGTAGCCGTGAGGCTGCGTTGTCCCACGTAACCAAAGTCCCCTTCCCCCAAGGCGCTACCGCTCTCGGCGCCCACCTCCACGGTGTCCAGTTGCTGCGTCCCGGAGCTGTCCTGAGCCCAGGCCGGGCCGCTGATCATGGCGGCGGTCACCGCCCAAACCAGAGGATGACGCGGGCCCCATCCCCGCCGTTGTTGTGTGTTACCGGATCGGCTAGCCATAAAGTCTCCTGAATGATAACAGACAATAAACAGGAATGATTTGCATCCGCATTATACAAAGATTACACACTCCCGCCAGATCACATTCAGGCTCTGGCGCCAAAGGTTCCCGTCACCGCGGTTACCCGAGCCAGTTAATGGATTACCATGGAGCGTGGCCGCCCCTCTCTTCCTCACGGAAGCGGTGGCCCGTTTTTCTTATCGTTACTGTCTTGGGAGAAACCATGCTGACAATTAAAAGTCCCGAAGAACTGCAAAGCTGGGAAGGTAAGGAGCTCGGCGTTTCCGAATGGGAAACCATCAGCCAGGAGCGCATCAACCAGTTCGCCGAAGCCACCGGCGACCACCAGTGGATCCACGTGGACGTGGAACGGGCCAACAAGGAGTCCCCCATGGGCGGCCCCATCGCCCACGGTTACCTGACCCTTTCCCTGATCCCCATGTTCAAGGATCAGATCTACGCCATCGAAGGCGTCAAAGCCGGCATCAACTACGGCCTCAACGGCTGCCGCTTCCTCGCCCCCGTCCCCGCCGGTGCCCGCGTCCGCGCCCGCTTCGTGATGAAATCCGTCACCCAGAAAGGCGAAGGCCGCTACCTGCTCTGCAACGAAGTCACCATCGAGCTGGAAGGCAGCGACAAACCCGCCTGCGTGGCGGAAAGCCTGGGGATGGTGCTTTTTTAGTTAACAAGTAATAGTGAACAGTTAACAGTTTCGCGAAGAATAACCTCGCCATCTTGAAACGTCAGAGGCCGCGCCCAACGCTGGTACGCGGCCTCTCTGTTTTCAGTTCCCGCGAACTTGGTCCGCGTAACTATTAACTATTCACTGTTCACTCTTAACTGCCTCTCCTAGTGGCTAATCATCCAGGGCCGCGCCGAGGGGAACATTTTCTTGCCGTCGGCGGTGTAGAACACTTTTGGCGAGGGCTTGGCGTGGTGGCAGCAGCCTTGTTCCTTTTCACTGTGGTCATTGCCTCGCCGGGGTTCATGGGCGGCGCGTTCATTGCGTTCCATGGCCTGACGGCGGGCCGGGGCCATATCGAGCACCTCCGGCGGCACCATGATCACCCGCGGCGCCAGTTCACCGCATTGTGGGCAGGCGTGGGCGATACCGGATTCGGCCACCGCCACCAGCGCATGGAACAGCCCATGGTTCGCGCATTTATAGTCGTACAACGGCATCGCCGTTCTCCTTTATCCGGGCGTTACTTGTCTTTCGCCAGTGGCACATCCATGGATCCGGCCACGCTGTGCCGAGGGCCATCCACGCCAGGTTTGAGGTCAAACTCGAAAATGTCGGTGGGCAACCACAAAGTGGCACAGGCGTTCGGTACGTCCACCACACCGCTGATATGGCCCTGCACCGGCGCGCATCCCAGCAGCGAATAGGCCTGGGCACCGGAATAGCCGAATTTCTTCAGGTACTCGATGGCGTTGAGGCAAGCCTGACGATACGCAATATGCACGTCCAGGTAGTGCTGCTTGCCTTCCTCATCCACGGAAATACCCTCGAAGATCAGATAGTCATCATACTTCGGCGCCATCGGGCTGGGTTTGAAGATCGGGTTCTTGATCGCGTATTTTTCCATGCCACCTTTGATCAGATTCACCCTCATGTGAATCCAGCCGGCCATTTCAATGGCGCCGCAGAAGGTGATCTCGCCATCCCCCTGGCTGAAGTGCAGATCGCCCACGGAAAGCCCCGCGTCCTTCACATACACCGGGAAGTAGATTTGCGAGCCCCGGGAAAGGTCCTTGATGTCGCAGTTACCGCCATGCTCTCTCGGAGGCACCGTACGCGCGCCTTCCGCCGCCGCGGCATTACGGGCATCACCGTTCAGCTTGCCCATGTGAGCGGTATCGGCGAACGGCAGATTGACCAGGCCGGGAACCCGGTCCGGGTCGGTATCATAAAGTTCTTTTTCCCGCTTGTTCCATTCGTCCAGCATGCTCTTGGACGGCAGGCAGCCAATCAATCCCGGGTGAATCAGACCGGCGAATTCCACGCCGGGAATGTGGCGGGATTTGGTGAACATGCCATTGAAGTCCCAGATGGTTTTCTGCGCTTCCGGAAAGTGCTCGGTCAGAAAGCCGCCACCATTCTGTTTGGAAAAGAAGCCGTTGAAACCCCACTGGCTTTCCTCGAAGGTGCCGATATCGAGAATATCCACCACCAGAAGATCTCCGGGCTCGGCGCCTTCCACACCCACCGGACCGGACAGGAAGTGCACCTGAGTCAGGTCCACGTCGCGAACGTCCTCGGCGTTGTCGTCGTTGTTGATTTGCCCGCCAGTCCAGTCGTGGCATTCCACGATGAAGTCATCACCGGGTTTCACCATGGCGGCCATGGGAATATCCGGATGCCACCGGTTATGTACTTTCTCGTTCTCGTATGGGGACTTGTTCAGATCAATTTTAATGATGGTCTCAGCCATGGTGTGCTTCCCTCCGCTCAATGTCGTCATCCCATGCCCAGGCAGGGATCATGAATCAGAGCCTGCCGGGCAGGCTCTGACACTATCGCGCCGGCCACCGGCCGGCGCCATTGGTGAAAACACCCCGGCGCCTACGTTGTATGACGTAGTGCGTCGTGGGGTTCGGTATCCATCACCGGCACGACCTCCAAGGTACCACCGGAGGCCCGCACCAGAAACTGACGAGTGCCGGGATGGCTGAACATGGCCGCGGCCACTTTGGGTTCCAGTTCGTTGCGCAGCCGCCGCCGCAGATCACGGGCTCCGTAGCGGATATCCTGCCTGGCGCATAACCAGGCCCGCGCCGCCGGTTGCCAGGACAGATGGACTTCCCGTCTTCGCAGGCGGTCCGCCAGGCGATCCAATTCGATATCCAGCAGCGCCTCGGCCCTTTGTGGCGCCAACGGCTGAAAGTAATGAATGCGGTCGATACGATTAATGAACTCCGGATCAAAGTGCTCGAGCACCGCTTGTTCCGGAATACTCTCCACTTCTCCCGGACGCATTCCCAGCCAGCGGCGCCAGCCGCCGCGATAGAGGGACAATCTGGCCTGAGCTTCACGGGCGCCGAGGTTACTGGTCATGAAGATCAGACTGTTGCGGAAATCCAGCTCCCGGGTGCCTGCGGACAATGGCAAACGGCCGTGATCCAGCACGTTCATCAAGGCCCTTATGACCCGGGCGTCGGCCTTCTCAATTTCGTCGAACAGCACCACTGCTGGCTTGCGCAAGGTGCCACGCAGCCGTTCCTCATCCAGCAGGGTATGGCCTTCCTTACTGCCCACATATCCAGGTGGCGCGCCGGTCAAGGCGGCGGCGTAATGCTCCTGGGCCAGAGTGTTCATATCGACCCGACACAGCGCGTCGGCGCGACCGTGCAGCGCCTCGGCCAGCAGGCGCGCGGTTTCGGTCTTGCCAACACCGGTGGGACCGACAAACAGATGCACCGCCAGCGGCCGTTCGGTATCGGAAATATCCGCTTTGATCCGCGTCAGCATGGCCTCCAGGTCCGCCAGCACCGGATCCTGGCCGACGATGCGGGCGCTCAGCCGTGCCATCACCTGTTCCGGCTCGAACTGGAAGCGGGAAACGCGGCCCCCC
>SWCA01009016.1_pt1 | contig 57758 bp, 61 predicted proteins | sample 4692961 | NCBI WGS metagenome assembly SWCA01 (sample SAMN10267275, study PRJNA491770) | bioreactor metagenome | isolation source: DHS bioreactor inoculated with | place: Japan: off Shimokita Peninsula | reverse complement strand
TTTTTTCCAACAAAAAATTACCTCTGGGTGATATGTTCTACATAATCCTGAACTTAGATAAAAAAAGCATTAAACGTTTAGCTGATGAATCAGGCCATAAATGGGACAGCGTTTATAGATTAGCTCAGGAGTTCAGGGAATGTTTGGTTGATGAAGCCAAAGATCCAGTTTTGTCAGGGGAAATTGAATTTGATGAAATGTACCAATCAGCAGGCACCAAAGGTTTAAAAAAAACATCCGGGAACTAGAGGACTTAAACAACGTGGAAGAGGCACTTATGATAAAGATAAGCCCCCAATAATCTCCATGATTGAAAGAGGAAGTCGAAACACCATTTTGGTTGTTGAAAAGAACCTTTCCAAGGTTTTAATACATAGAAAGATAGAAACTCACTGTAATGGGTCCATTAAGGCCTTTACGGATGACTATACAATTTACAGTGGACTAGAAGAACATCCGCAGGTCATAGAACACCATATAATCAACCATTCTGCAAAAGAATATGCTGATGGTGACAATCACGTGAACAACTGTGAAAACCGACATTCACTAATAAGGCCCTATTTGAACATTTTTAGAGGCATATCCAAGAAAAAGCTAAACACCTATGTAAAATTTTATCAATTCACTTTCAACAATGGAATAAACTGGTTTCAAAAAGCACTTGCAACCATTTTATAAAAATGTACACTTACAGGGAGATGAGCGAACTTTTGAATCATTCACCATTTAATAAAATTGAAATTTCTAGAAAATTCACACAGAGAACAAAACCTAAAAAAATTCCTTTTTTACAAATATTATGGCTGCTAATTACTTTTTTATTTATCTCTGCACATTTACATGTCAAAAAATAGAAAAAAAGTTTATTCTTTTTTACTCTCTAAAATCCCTTTTTTAGCTTTTACAGCAGGTTCAAAATCAGGATCTATTTCTAATGATTTATTAAAACATTCCATTGCTTCTTGATATTTCCCTAGGAGATCAAGTATTAGGCCTTTGACGTGTAAAACAACAAAATTTTCGGGATCTAATTCCAGAACTTTGTTTAGTGCCTCTACACTTTCTTCATACAATTCTAATTCAGCCAAAGCAAAACCTTTATTCATCCAGGCATCGGCCAACTGGGGATTCAATTTTAAGGCCATATTATAACAATCAATAGCGTTTTCATAATTACCTAGTTTTCTAAAAGCATTTCCTTTATTAAACCAAGCTTGCAAAATGATTAGGATCCAAATCCAAGACCTTATCGTAACATTCTATTGCATTAGGATAGTTTTTAAGCTTACTGAATACAATGCCTTTATTCCACCATACAAGGAGATTATTCAATAAATCTAGATCTTGGGCTTTATCGTAACATTCTAGGGCTTCTTTATATTTCCTCTGTTTATAAAACTTATTTCCCTTTTTAATCAATGATTTCTGTTTGTATGCGCCCAAAAATCCCATTTATACCCTCCTTCAAATAAAATGGCATGATTCTAAATTTAGGATTGTTTAGTTGTTTAAATAATATGTGGCAAGTATGTCAAATGTGGCAAGTAAACCCACAGGTATTGTTATTGTTATTCCAGCAGTTCCCACTAACACATTTCTCAATCCATCCTTAATTTGTAATGATCTCAATTGGCTTAAACCTTTTTTAGTTTGTTCTTTGCGTTCTTCAACTATTTTCCTAAACCTTAATAGCATAGGATCTTTAGGGTCGCCAACATTAACCACGTCATAAGCGTAATTTATTTCTATCTGTTCTTTAAGTCTTGCTCTTTTTTCATCTACTTCTTCCTGATCTTTTAATGGATTCCAAGATAATTTTTCATTAAGATATATTTCAATGATTCCTGCTATTTTTGCAAGTTCAAGGGCTTTTCTCTGATTGTACGCTTCATTTATCTTCTGATTTTTATATCATCCGGATTGCAAGTAGTGGTAGTTGTGATAAGCCTCCAACTACCATCAGAACCAATTCCCCAATAACTAATAGTTGTTACAAGCGGAGCATATACAGGAGTGTAAAATCGGGGTCTGTAACCGTGACGATATGAATAGCTGTAACCATAGCCATAGCCATAACCACTACCAACTGAAATTATCATTTGAGCTATCTTCCGAAGGATAATCACCATTTGTTCCTGCAAATATGACCCCAATCGCAAGAATTGGGATCCCATATTGTCCTAATGCTACTAATCCCGTATAAAGAACTTCCCACTCAATTCCTACTATTATCCTTCCAATTATTTTATTTACCTCTGATGTACCTTTATGGTTTGCATCGTTTTATCGTTAAGATATCCCCCTAATAATATAATTTCTTAAACATGAAATTATTGAAATAATACTCATTCTTATCCTTTTTTGAAACGACTGTTTTAAATATAGTATCAAATGGAAAATTTATTAATATAACTGTAAAATTTAGTTTATATTAAAAAATAAAGTATTTTTTAGAGTATATTGCAATTTTAAGGAAATATGCTGTAAATATTATATAATTATTTCTATTTTTGTTAGATGGATAATACTAATAGAAAGTAATAAATACAACTTTTATTGCAATTATTAATACAGTATTATTAACACACATCAATTGATTAAGGAGTAACGTTCATGGGCAACTCTAGGGGAATCGTAGTTTTATTAACATTTTTTTCAATATTAGCGTTTTTTACTGGAACTGCTACTGCGATAAATGATACCACTGAACTGGTTAGTATCCATAATAATGGGAGTGAAGCCAATGGTTATTGTTATGAGCCATCCATCAGTGCGGATGGGCGTTATGTAGCCTTTTCTTCTTATGCGAATAATCTTGTAGATGATGATACTAATTATTATTCTGATATATTTGTCAGGGATCGTTTATTGAACATTACAGAACGAATTAGTGTCCCTAGTGCTGGTGAAGAAGGAGATGGAGATAGTTATGAGCCATTTATAAGTTCTGATGGTCGTTATGTGACTTTTACATCGTATGCTTCTAATTTGGTAGAAAATGATATTGGTGAGTTTGCAGATATCTTTGTACGGGATAGATTACTGAATATTACACAGCGTCTAAGTGTTTCCAGTACAGGTGAAGAAGGAAATGATGAAAGCTATGGATCTTCAATCAGTTCCGATGGCCGTTATGTTGCCTTTTATTCTTTTGCCAGTAACTTTGTAGAACATGATACCAATGGTTTCAGTGATATTTTTCTTTTTGACAGAATTTCAAACACTATTAAAAGAATTAACACTCACTCTGATGGTGATGAAGCTAACTCCGATAGTTATGAACCAATTATCAGTGCAGATGGCAATTTCATTGCTTTTACATCATATGCCAATAATTTAGTGCAGAATGATAATAATAACGAGTCAGATGTGTTTGTTTTCGATCGAAATCAGAATAGCATTAAAAGGGTAAGCATTTCTAGTGGGGGAGATGCAGATGGTCCTAGTTATGAACCTTCCATAAGTTCTGATGGACGTTACATAGCATTTTCATCATGGGCCAATAATCTGGTAGAACATGATACCACTGGTGAAGATGTATTTATATATGACCAGATATTAGGAATTACAGAAAGGGTAAGTGTATCCAGTACCGGTGAAGAATCCGATGAAGATAGTTATAATCCTTCTATAAGTGGAGATGGACGTTATGTGGCATTTGTATCAGGTAATGCCCAAGTAGCTGTTTGTAAAATGTTGCTAAGCTTTGGAGATAATAATAATGTTGTAGATATCTTTGTCCATGACCGTGTATCCAAAACCACCAAAAAGGTTAGTGTTTCCAGCACAGGTGAAGATGCTAACGAAAATAGCGATGATCCTGCTATAAGTGGAGATGGGCATTACGTGGCATTCAGTTCTTACGCTAACAACTTAGTTCAGGGATACGATAACTATTATAGGAACATTTTTGTCTATTATAATAATAATAATTTATCATCTATTTACGCAGTATTATATCCTAAAACAGTAAAATCAGGGGATCAAATAACAGTAAAAGCTTATAGTCCTAATTCTATCAGTGTAAATGTTCGGATCTTAGGTAATACATTTAAAATGGGAAAAAGGCTAGATGGTTTATGGTATCTTGATTATGTCGTGTCATCTGTTACAGATGGAGTGTATGATGTTTTAGTAATTGCAACTGATAGTGCAGATAATCAAGAACAAATTAACCTCAATTTTACGGTGGATAATACACCTCCTATGATTTCAGCCACAGTTACACCAACTTTAGTTAAATCAGGAGATCGCATTTCTATTGATGCACTTACCAGCAAAGACACCATAAATGTAACTGCTTTAATTTTGGGGGAAAGATTTGACTTATACCCAGAAAATAACGGTTGGAAACTCTATTATTGGATTCCACAACTTTCCGATGGAAATTATCCAATTCTTTTAACAGCAACTGATAAAGCCGGGAATCAAAACACAACCGCCCTCTATTTCACAGCGGATAACACACCTCCAGTGTTTTCAGGTTCAGTTACTCCAGATACCGTGAAAACATACGATAATCTCACCATAACAGCCACTTCTGATTCTGATACCACTAGTGTATCGGCTCTGATCCTGAATCAAACCTACCATTTAACAAAACTAGCTGATGGCACTTGGACTCTCCAATACACTGTTCCTTATATTTCAGATGGTAGTTATTCTATCATATTAACAGCTAAAGATATTTCAGGCAATATGATGACTTTTCCCCTCAGTTTTAATGTTTTTAATCCTTTAGATAACCAGGCACCTGTTGTTTCCGGAACTGTAACCCATACCAACATGATAAATAGGGTATTTCCAAGTAGACCATGTATTTATTTCCAAGCATCTTCTGACCCTGATGTTATCAGTGCTACCGCATCAGTGTTAGGTAATGTTTATATTCTCAACCGCCAAGAAGATGGGACATGGGCTAGCTGGTATTTCGACTGGTTGGAAGAAGGAAGTTACACCGCTTTATTAACTGCTCAGGACTGGTCAGGAAACCATGGAAACCAAACAATCAATTTCTCAGTTGTGAACATAATCCCCACCATAACTCCCACTGTGTCCCCAACCAAACTAAAGTCAGGAGATAATTTAATTTTAACAGTTAATGTGAATCCGGATCCATGGAAAGTTTATGTTTATGTATCAAAACCTTCAAAATCCATGAATTTAGAAAAACAAACCAATGGATCATGGCTCCTTAATTACACCGTTCCCACTTTAGAAGATGGGTATAAAACAATTTATATCACTTGCTTATATGGAATTGGCTGGTTTAGGCCAGATTATACAACCATAATCACTGCAGAGAGCTCTATTAGTTTTATTGTGGATAATACTCCACCTAATTTTTCCGTGTTTGTCACACCCAGTCCTATAAAATCAAGTGACACACTAAAAATAGGGGTTTCTTGTACCACAGGATCATATTTCGTGCCAGACGATACAGTAAAAGTTACAGCCACTGTTTTTGGAAATACCTTCAACTTGAATTGGTTTAATAAATGGTCAGACTGGTTTAAATGGGACTCGGGTAGCGAATGGAATATTGAAACCATAATCCCCAACCTTCCCGACGGAATCTATCCAGTTTTAATAACAGCTACCGATGATGCAGACAACCAAAACACCAAAATAATCAACTTAACCATAGATAATACACCACCGACGATAACTGCAGCAATAACTCCAAATAAATTTAAGTATATTGACTTTTCTAGGCCAATTACATCAGTTATGGCTCAATCCTCATCTGATACAAAAGAAATCCATGCATATTTAGAAGATGGTTCTGAAAATATTTTAAAATACTCAAATAATCAGTGGATTCTGCAATTAAATTTCCCATACCTTATCCCACTTGGAAACTATGTTGTAAAATTAAAAGCATTCGATTATGCTGGTAATGAAGCTGAATCATCATTGACATATTATGTATACCAAAATCTAAATGTGAAAAATCCTTTAACTAAACCTTCAGAACCAGAAAGTTCAAATAATAAACCAGTGGACGGATCTTCATCAACTGAATCTTCATCAACTGGATCATCAACAGGAAGTTCAAATGATGCTTCAACTGGAAGTGCAGATGAATCCACAGATCCCAATGATGGGACACCTTTATTAAAACTAATTTTGGAGATTTTACTAATATTAGGGGATGTAATTACAATATTTTTTTGCATAGGGTTTGTTGGTCTTTTATTCTGGGCACTGTTTAGTGTAATAGGATTATTAGGATTAGGGCTATCACTACTCCTATTTTTCTTAATTGCAATTGTTATTCTAGGACCAATTTTAGTAATTATACTCACATATTATATGTATAATCGTCCAAAAGGTTGATATAATGGCAGGAAATATTAATTCAAATAAAGTGTTGGATGGTTTAGAAGGTTATATAATGGAATTGGATTCCTTACGCCCCCCAATAATGTTGGGAGTTAGTACTTTATCTTTTACTGGGACTTTAGAATTACTGTTTAAATCCGGCCATAAATCTTATTTTTTAAAAAATAACCCTGAAATAAATCGAAAAATTAAAAAAGAAATGCATAATTACCGTAATGATACTAAAATTGATTCAAAAGAGATGGTAATTCCTTTTATATACTTATCCTTTGTTGTATTTCTGATAGTGGCAATTACTCTTGGAATTGCATTTATTTATTCGCTAAGTATATTACAAATCTGTTTAATGGTGTTTATAGTTGGTTTACCTCTATTATATGTATTATTTTCAGTCACGATTCCACGAAGAAGAAGGGTTTTAGGGGAAAGACATGATGAAGATCTAAAAAAATCTGTACAATCCTTAATTGACTTTGGAGTCCACTTTTGCAATGACAACAATTTAGATCCAGATATGTTCCCTATTAAATTACGTCATGATGATTATGAAGGTTTAATATATGAAAAAAAAGGACAGAATAACTTTGAAGGGTTCCTGAAAAAATGAAACTAAATAAAAAGTTTATCATAGTTTTCTTGGCCCTATTTTATTTTATAGTTATTCAGAGGATAATTACTCTTTATCTTTTCCCAGATGTTGGTGTCAATACCTCCATAAGCCAACTACAACAAGAAACACTCTCTTATGTGATGATTATAAAAATAGTACTCCTCTTAATGGCTTTGAGCGCGATCCCTGTGTTTCTGGTTTTAAAAAAGAATTTAGGAACAGAAGATCTTCCGGCCCCTAAAGAAATGCTTATTATCTTAATTTTACTCATATCTGCAATTATTCCAATCACGGCATTGTTAAATATTTTCTTAACCGGAGACCCCTTATTTTCTTCGATACTAATTATTTATGGAGTAATATTCACTGCCACCACCTATATTATGGAAAATTAGAATAAAAAAGACTTACCCTATGACTTCACTGAGGAATGTGAGTGTGGAGCGAATTTAAAGTATTACAGGAATATAAATTGGCTTTAACAAAAATAGACGATGAAATTTAGTAATAATTTTTAATATGTTTTATAACAAAAATAGCCTTAAAGGTGACACATTTATTACAATTTATAATTAAAATTATTTCAAATTTCCATTGCTACTACTATGCCCAAAAAATCTTTCTCTAAACTCTTCATTATGCAATAATTGGTCAACAAAATCTTGCTGTTTATCATAATCTTCTTGACGTTTTTCTAAAGCTTCTATCCTTTCATCTTTCCTTTTTGAATCTGCCTCCACAATCTTAAGCTCATCACTGTCAACATCCCTAACTTTTGCATTATCAATGGAAAGAAGAGGCAATGTTCTTAAATAAAGTTTCTTCAAATCATACGGATTGGCCATCCAGTAAGTACGGTCCTGTTCACTTATTTTATGACCTGCCATGTAATCTGCAATTATTTTTTCACCGGTTTTATTAATAATTTTACTGATGAAGTATTTTCTCATGGCATGGCTTCTCCAAAAAGAATAACTACCATTTTCTTTAGTAAAACCAGCTTCTTGACCAGTTCTTCTAAAATTTGTTACTATACTATCACAGCTAAGTTCTCCACCATGTTTATTGACAAAAATTTTATCATAGATACTATGTACCCTGATATTTTCATTTCTCCCGTAACATCTCTCTTTTAAGTAATTTATTAATTCACGAGTAACTTCCGGTGGTGAAAAGGTCTGGTGACGATATTTAACCTTTTTTCTTCTAATTGTAAGAATTAAAACCTCTTTTAGAACTAGTTCTTCATGAGAATAAAGATCATCAAGACTTTTCATGTCAACATCAATAGCTTCACTGGCAGAATCTAAAAGGACTTTTATAGTAAGATTACGAGCTTCTTGTTGACCCATACCACTTAAAGCCATTAAATAGATCAGTGCTCTTTCGCGAGGTGATGCAACACCAATCATTTTAAGAATATCTTTCTTCTTTAATCTCTTACCTTGATTTTTTTCAAGACCAAGATCCCCTTTATCCATTACAATTTCCGGCAAAATAATCTGAAAAGCTTTATAAAAAGATTTGATAGCAGCAAAATTTAAATTAATAGTGCTTGGAGCCTTCCCGTCATCAATAAGGAATTTTTTGTATCTGAGTAAGTTTAAAGTTACTTTTCTATCCATTAATTCAATTTGAGATATAGTTAACGACATAGAAAATTTTATATATGGTGGGTTTTATATTTATTTATATGAATAGAAAGCCAACTATAAATAAGGATTTTACGAGTGTTGAAGAGCTTCAAATTAGAATAAAGAAGTTGGAACAGGATGTAAAAGTTTTAAACAAGTTGTATTTCATAAATGATATTTATCATGATGTTTCTATCACAGAATCTTGTAAAAAACTGGGAATTACAAGAGTTACTGGGCATAATTGGTTAAATCAATGGAATGAAGGTGGATATGATTCTTTAGGCAGAAAATCTGGTAGTGGGGGTCAATCGAAACTTACTCCTGAGCAAAAAGAAGAATTATCTGAAATTATCATTGATAATAAGATTTATAGCTCTAAACAGGTTTTAGAATTAATAAAAGAAAAATTTAATGTTGAATACAGTATTAGACAGGTGGAAAGAATTTTAAGAGATTTAAAATTTGGATATGGTAAACCTTATACGATATATTCAAAAATGCCAGAAGATGCTGAAGAATCACTTAAAAAAAACTTCAAGGAATAAATCTTGAAAATAGCATAATTGGATTTTTAGATCAGACAGCATGCCAAAATATTGGTAATTCAGGCCGTATTTGGTATAAAAAAAGAACTAAAAACATTTTAAAGAAAAATCCAGATAAATTTTCAGTTACAGGAATAGGATTCCAGTCAGCAAACGGCAAATCATTAATAGACTTTCCCAAAGGATCTAAAACATTTGATTTTATCAATTTTCTAGTTAAAATTAGAATTCAAAACTCAAACAACCCATATTGCAAATCTAAATTGAATTCCATTTTAAATAATATTAACATTGATGAAACACATCTAAAAACGCTTTTAGAAGCAGATTTCCATGATAAAACTGAATTTAAACATATTATTGACGATTTTTTCACACCTCAAAAAGATTTAAATATCGAACAAATCAAGAAAAAAATGAGGATTATCTTAGAAAATGAAAATAAAAAGAATCAAAGAATAATTGACAAATTACAAAGGGAAAATATTGTTAAAAATTTAGAAAACTCTGAAATTATAAGTCAATTAAAAAAAGAAACAAAAATTGTAATAATTTTAGACAATTATCCAGTTCATAAAGCACAATTAGCTAAAAAAGCTTGTGAAATCCTTAATATCCAATTAATACTTTTACCCCCATATTCTCCAAAACTAAATCCTATAGAACAAGTTTGGAGAATAATAAAACGTGAACTGTCTAAAATCTATATAAAAGATGAAACATTCTTAATTCAAAAATTTAAATCTTACTACAATGAAATAGTCGGAAATGAAACATTATACGAAGGATGGATAAAAAAAATTATAAAAACAAATTGTTAAATTTTTAATGTTGTAGACTATAATCAATATTTTTCAGTTCTAAAAATAGATTATCACAAAATAATTACCAAAAAAAGGATTTAAGAAAATTAAAAAAAATAATATTTTTCCCTCTAAATTCACAGGGAAAGTTTAGATATTCTATCCATGGCTTTTTTGGTATTTTCCAGGGTGTTGAAGGCAGTTAACCGGAGGTAACCCTCACCACTAGGGCCAAAACCAACACCAGGGGTTCCCACTATATGTGCTTCATCCAGGAGGAAATCAAAGAATTGCCAGGAATCCATACCCTCCGGGGTTTTTATCCAGATGTATGGTGAGTTAACCCCTCCATATATACTTAAACCAAGATCTTTCAGGCTTTTCCTTATTATGGAAGCATTCTTCATGTAATAATCAACGGATTCTCTGATCTCTTCCTGTCCTTTTGGGGAGTAAACTGCACTGGCTGCAACCTGTATAGGATAAGAAACACCATTGAACTTGCTGGTCTGTCGGCGGTACCAGAGATTGTTTATTGAATGAGGGTTTCCTTCACTATCATAACCCATTAATTCTTGGGGAACCACAGTATAGGCACAGCGAGTACCAGTGAAACCAGCATTTTTTGAGAAACTACGGAATTCAATGGCCACTTCACGAGCACCTTCAATCTCATAGATACTGCGAGGGATGTCATCTTCCTGTATGTAAGCTTCGTAAGCAGCATCAAATAGAATAATAGAATTATTCTCCCGGGCATATTCCACCCACTTTGCCAGTTGTTCTTTGGTAAGGACCGTGCCAGTGGGATTGTTGGGGTAACACAGGTAAATTAGATCCACTGGTATTTTAGGGATTTCCGGTACAAAACCATTTTCTTCAGTGCAGGGAAGGTAAACCAGTTTATCATAGCGTCCATCATCTCCCATGGGTCCTATTCTACCAGCCATAACATTACTTTCCACGTAAACTGGATAAACAGGGTCAGTAACAGCAACGGTACTGGTTACATCGAATATCTCCTGAATATTCCCGGTATCACATTTAGCACCATCACTGACGAAAATCTCCTCATTGGATAATTCAATACCCAATGGATTAAAATCGTTCTTTATAATCTCATCAATTAAAAAGTCGTATCCACGATAGGGGCCATAACCCTGGAATGTTTCAGCTTCTCCCATTTCCTTCACAGCTTCAGTGAACTTTTCAATCACTGCCTGAGGTAACGGCCGGGTTACATCTCCAATACCCATACGTATTATATCGGCATCTGGATTGTCATTCTGATATTTTTCAACCCGCTGATCTATTTCAGCGAAGATATAGTTGCTTTTAATTAACAGATAGTTTTCGTTTATAACTGCCATATAGAAACACTCCTCTAGTTATTTATCAATTAGATAACACTAATTTAAGAAAAGCAATTTTCAGATATTTACATTTCAAAACATGTACTCCGTAATTAATTTAAACTTGCCTCTATTTATCCTTTTTTTTTAGATATGGATGTTGTGAATAATTTATTATAAAATGATTAAAATTTATTATATGCTGAAAATAATTTATTATAGTCAATGGTTATACTAATATTAACCAATAGGATGTTTTTCAACTTAGTTTAAAAACAATAAGTTGCAGCGTTAACTGAAAAAAATCATATTTTGTGTGTGCTATATAAAAAGAGACTTACTATACCATATTAAAGATATTTAATGATGGTAAAGGTTAATAAGTGACAGATATAATTGATTTAGTAATTGTGTTTGATAGTATTTTGAATCAGTGAATATGGATGATAATGGAATATCATCGCATTCTAGAACCAGTTTTAAATCAATTGTCATTTTAAAGACTTAAGTTTACTTATCGGGAATAATAATGTAACTGTGGAGAATTTAACATGAAATGTGTTGTAATAGGTGCAGGTAATGCTGGGCGACCAGCAGCCCGGATATTAAATTATGCAGGTCACCAGGTTCAAATAACTGATGAAAAGGAAATGGAGGAATTCCCCGAGAATGTGCAAAAAACCCTCAAGAAAATGGAAGGGGAAGGAGTGAATCTTCAGCTGGGATGGGATGACCCCACCAATATTGAAGATGTGGACGCAGTGTATATTTCTCCAAACATACCTAAAAACTCCCCTATCAGACATTATCTTATTGACAATGAATTAAAATTATTAATTAATCAGGATATTTCTCAAATTGTTGACAATACCATCAATATTGATGTAATAGGAGTGACCGGGACTCTGGGGAAAACCAGTACCACCCATATCATTTCTGATATCTTTGAAAATGCAGGGTACAAAGTATGGACATGCTCATCCCTTTCAGGTAATTTATTAAGTGAAGTAATTGTGGATGGAATCATAAGCGGAGACCATCTTAAAAGTGATATTGCAGTTTTGGAATTACCTCATGGTACAATCCGACTTCTCTCGGAGTTAAAGTTGAAGGTGGGACTGATAACCAACATCTACTCTGATCATTTATCAGAATTTGAGGGGTCCCTGGAAAAATACACCAAAAGAAAGATGATGATCATTGGATCCAGTGAAATACTGGTATCCAGCTCACAGTGCAGGGAGATTCTCAACCAACACAAGACATTATATTACTGCTCCCAGGGTAGTGACTGTGATATTTATGGCTATCTTAAAAATGGGGATATAGGAATCAAATATAAAATAAAGGGTCGTGAAGGAGATTTTAAAACTGAATTCAATCTCAGGGGTTATTACTTTGAAAACTCGGTTGCCGCAGCAGCTGTTGCTCTGGCATATGGTCTGAAAGAAGAATCAATAAAACATGGCCTGAACAAGTTTAAAGGAATTCCAGGACATCTGGAATATATAGGAAATTATTCTGGTCGAAAAATACACTTTGATGCAGCATTTGTACCAGAAGGCATCATTTCTACTTTAAAACAATTTTCACAGGATGAATCTGATTTAGTGATTTTAATTGATAACCCGGACAGTACCAATCCCCGGGACAAGTTTGAAATAGGGAAAATACTGGGAGAATATGCTCAGGTGATCATAGCCAGCGGATACAATGAGACCACCGGTATCCTGGACATGAAATCAGCACAGGAAGTACTGGAGGGGGCTAAAGACTCCAAAGCAGTTAAAATAACAACAGAAAACATGATTACAGCTGGGGAATATGCTATTAAAAATTCTAAACCCGGAGATATCATATTACACATTGGCCCAGGGGCCATAACCAATTATGAAGATTTAAAATCCAAAATGATGAGGGGAATTGAGAAAGGATGCAAAAAATATCCATAAGCACCAATTTTAGAATATTTTTTCTGATTCCAATCATAAAAACACTTTTTTAGGAAATAAATCGTATTTTTTTGTTATATCGAACGTAATCATATAAAATAAACATTTTCAGGGCTAGGAATATAAAAAATATTTATTAATTATGGGGAAATATGCAATCTTAATCCTAATTAATTAATTGTCCACATGATAATTGTAATTTGGTGGTAGTAGTAATTCAAGTAGTAGTAATAAAACCTAGAACATATGTTCTTTGAAAACAGTTATTTTAAATAGAAAAAATATCATTTTTAAAATATTCAAAAATTTTCTTATCAAAGGTGTTTATAAAATGGGATATTTAATATGTCAGGAATGTGGCGGTTATTATAAACTCGAAAACGGCGAATCAAAAGAAGATTTTGTCTCATGTGAATGTTACGGTTCATTAACCTATGTCGAGGATATTGATGGTTATTTAAAAGAAAATAATAAGTCAGATCATCATCCTCCAATTACCCTAAAAGATAACACCACTAGAACTGAAAATCTTGACTCAGAAGCGGATTCTGATAATCTTGAGGAGGATGTTCTGGAAGATGAGCCATCTCCAGTAAATCAAAAATTAGAAACCTTTAGTTTCCCATCCTTTAAGGGATCTGATAATCCCCGGGTAAAGGATAGGAATTATTATCGGAAAATAAACTCCAAAGAGGAAAAACCAGACATAGGAAAATTAAAACTTATTAAAGATGTCAATGGCATCATTGAAGCCCTTAATTACAACGATGCAGTGGTTAAACTTGAAGCAGTTAAAGCATTGGGAAATCTTGGTGATGAAAGGGCATTGACCCCCCTGAATAAAGTTAAAACCGAAAAGACGGGCATTCTTAAAACCTATGCTCAAAATGCAATTTTCCACATAGAATCCAAAAATAGGGGACTAAAATCCCGAAACCGGGCCTATTATCGGAAAGAATATAATAAAGCAATTTCATCTGAAAATAATAAAAATAAACCCCTTAATCAGAGTGTGAATAAAATTACAGGGGCAGTTACGTTCAAATCTCCCAAAAAAACTAAAGAGGTTTTCAAAAACAATCAAGTAACCAGTATGGGGGCAAGTGACACTCTTCAAACTGACATAGATAAACAGACAGTAACCCATCCCAACCATTCTGAACCCAGAAGTAATCCTGGAAACCAAAAACATACTCCTGAGCATAAATCTACGAGTATGAATAAATCTCATGGTAGTGATAAATCAATTAGTGAGGTTAAGTCTTCAAGTAAGGATAAGCCTTCTATTAAGTCTAATCTTAGAAATGTTCTTTATGGAAATAAAAAGGAAGTTGAAGATGGTAATGGAGTTGAAGTTATCTCTGAAGGTGTTAAAACCCAGAAAAATGTTTCTAAACCAAATTCTGGGAATTTATTTTCCAAAACAAATAACTTTCCTGAAACCAAAACTAAAACCACAAACAGATCATATGGCCCAAAAGGACATGAAGATTTTGTTAAATATTCAAATTCCACTCAGGCCACTGAACAATCCAACTCATCATTAGGCGCTTCATCAGTTGTCAAAAGAGATATAACCATAACAACCACTCCAAACAATGGTGGGATCAAAGAAGCCCCATCAACTAAAGTAATGGATGGCGATTACTTCATACAGTTTTTAGGTATTAAAAACACAGATAAACCTTTAATAGGTTTTATTTTTTTGTTTGCAGCATCATTAATCTTTGGAGTTCTTCTAACAATGGGTTATAATTGATTAGATCAGATATCTAAAATTATAACTTCCTCTATAATATATCAAGGGGATAAGTAGACTATCTATGGAAAAAATTAATTTTATTGAGGGATTTATCCACTTAATTCGGGATATATAACTTCAATCCCATCTTCTTGGAGTTTCAGGAATTTGTCTTGATGAGTGGTGTGAACTGGATATAACTTATCTGGATTTATCTTACGTATCATCTCCAAAATCTCCCGGCCATTGGCATGGCCAGATGCATGGAAGCCTCTATTTAAAAGGGGTAAATTGAATAACTTCAACCAATTTTCCACTTTCTTTTCATTTATTTCCATCTGTTCATCAAATGGTTCAGTACTGGACTTGATATACACACCATTTGTTGGTTTTATGTCAATTAGTTCCTTTAACTCGAAAAAATCACAACGGAAAATATAATCCTGGGGATCTTCCTGGAGATCATGATAAGTCAAGACATTGTCATTTTCCAGCAATTCCCTTTCCCATTTCTTGTAGTCCCTGAGGCACTGGTCCGAGGTAATGTCACTGGCACATAACCATTCATCCTCTACGCAGGCAAAACTATCATCTCCCATGAGACCCCAACCCTTACGGGGTTTGTAAATCATAACATCACCCAAACCAGGATATTCATAACCTTTTCCACTAAAAAGGTTCAAAATATAAGCCTGCTTAAGACTCACCACCAGTTTTCTCCCTGTATCCTCTGCAACTTTATAAAAGGTTAAAAGCCGATCCAGATCTCTCACTGGATAGTTAACCACCACCAGACCTTTACACATACTTACCGTATCAACAGCAAGCTGTTCAATCTCGATTTCAGTAACATTATCCTCTTTATCAATACGAGTACCTTCACTGATCATAATAGAGGGATTGGCTTTCCTAGCTTCTTTTATGAATTTATGGGTAAGTTCCGGGTGCCTCCCATGGAAACGAAGATCACCAGTATATACAATAGTTTCTTCATCATTTTCCCCGATAAATGCTGAAGCTCCCGGCAGAGAATGATCAACCGGGGCAGATTTCAGGTTAAAGTCCCCAATCTCAAACTTCTGGTATGGCTTCACAATCTGGATATCACGGTCAACCACATTAGCCCGGGAACGAATGTAACCCTCACCACGCTTTTTAGGCTCCAGATAAAATGATTTTTTCAAGTGGAGATACTCAGAAAATGATGCAGCCCCAGTATCTTCTAAAGCTTTTAAAATCAAGTAAGACTCGTTGGAAAGATAAATGGGAATGTCCTCCCGTAAATGATGGACATAGGCCACATGATCCACGTGGGAGTGACTAATTAAAACACCATCAACTGAAGGTTCATTAGGGTAGGGAAGACCCACATGACGAAGGTAATCCTCCCGGTATATTCCATCTATATAGGGTAATAAGCCCAGTTTTATGAAGTCACAAATCCCGTTGGCTTTACGTGGTTGCAGGAACTCTGACAAATAATCATTGGCATGAGAAAATCCCATTCCAAAGTCTAGGAAAAAAGAAGACTGATTCCCATTAATCCGGATTTTGTTACCACCAATTTCACCCACACCACCAAAAAAATCAATACTGGTCAAAGAAACACCCCACAATTTTAAATCCTTACCCGGTCAAAGACCCGCTATTTTAGTCTTATTACTCTGGGAATCATATTCACTAATTTTATTATTGAACTAGAATTTCAGTATATTCGCATTTATTTTTAATTAAAAAAATCCTGGTTGTACATCAAATCGTTGATAGATAACCCTGTCTATAATGCAATTGGATTTCCAATATTAAAAGATTTTTTTTATTTAAATAGGATAACCCCTATTTTTTTAAATTTATTTTCTTTAAATATTACACTTTTTTAAGTTTGCATTTTGAATATTTTAACTAAAATATATTTGTTCTTATAATAATTATTCTCAATTTGTTCTTATAATAATTATTCTCAATTTGTTCTTATAAGAATTATTCCTATTTTTTCAATTGGAATTTTATCCAATCATAAATAGGATTAATTTCTTTTTAAAAATTTTTTAAATACGGTTTTCAAGTGAAAATTCACGATTAATTAAACTCTATTTTAAACTCTATTCTGGCAACCCATTGATCCCAAAGGTAAAATAAAAATAATCCCTTAGAGATAAACAAATTAAGATAAATTTCATAATCATGCCATCCAGTTATCAATTATTACTGTCTAATGAATATATTATAGGGGCTAGAGCTGCCATGTTAAAAAAAGAAGATGACTTCATAGAAAAATTAAACACTGTCCGAAGGATTAAAACTTCATTTGTAATTGCCAGTGCAACTATTAAAACAGCTAGAAATGGTAAAGATTACCTTGAATTTAGTTTGACTGATAAAACCGGTGAAATAACTGCTCGCATGTTTCCAAACCGAGATGCTCAGGATATCTTTGAAAACATCAATCAGAAAAGTATCTACCTAATAAATGGTAATGTTGATGAGTTTCCCCGCAATTCCCAGAACTTTAGTATAAAAGTAGATAGTTTCCAGCCACTGGAAGAAGATGAGTACCACCTTGATGACTTCATCAGAACCTGCCAAAAAGACCCTGAGGAACTCATCCAGGAAATCATAACCACTATTGATCATATGGAAAATCCTTACCTAAAAAAACTCCTCCAGGAATTTTTCAATGACCCCGAATTTGCTCAAGCATTTTCCACAGCACCGTCTGCTAAAATATACCATCACAATTACCAGGGAGGATTACTGGAACATACCGTGGAGGTATTAAAGATATGTAAAACCGCCTGCCAATTATTCCCTCAATTGGATAAGGAACTACTTTACACTGGGGCAATACTGCATGATGTGGGTAAATTAAGGGCCTATGATTATGATCTTATAAGTATTGATATTTCCAATGAAGGAAAAATGTTGGATCATCTTTTCATATCTGCAAATATGGTGAAAGAGAAAATCGATTCACTGGATGAAGATATGCCTGAAAATCTTCAAACTCAACTGTTACACTTGATATTAAGTCATCATGGTGAAGTGCGAAATGGTTGGGGATCCCCTGTTGATCCCAAAACTCCAGAAGCTGTGGCCTTGCACCATGCCGATAATTTAGATGCTAAGGTCAAAGGTTTGCTACAGAAAATCAATGGTTAATTAAAGAATAAACTCTTTATCTTATCTTTTTGATATATAAAGATATTGAAATTATGCTAATCAGGTTCAAATGATTATAAATTGGTAAAATGCTTATAAAATGATAAAAAAAGACGTTTATTAATAATGGACTCTTAAACCCTTGAAGATTACAAAAGACCAATGCGAGTTTAATATTCTGAATCTTTATTAAATACTATGAATCTTAAATGGAAGATGTTTAGGGGGATTTTTATTGGCTATGGATGATATCGATCGGGAATTAGAAAAATATCAAAAAGCAGCGGAAGACCAAAGGAAGAAAACTGCCAGTATAAATAGGGCCTTATTTCTTATCCTGATTTTCATAATATTAGTATTCGTATATTCATTATGGCGTTATCAGGCCTTAAATTAATAGAAATTCAATTACCATTAAAAAAAAATTCCAGAAGCATTTAATCAGAAATGTAATTATTATTAAAATTATAGCAAAATTAATAAATTATTCCACATTAACAAAATTATGCCAACTCTTTTTATCAAAACCAACCTACTGGCATTTAGATTTGAATTCATTAAGTTTTTCTTCAATTAAATAATCAAACAACCTTTCTAACTTGTCATCTGAACAATCATAGATAACTTCATTGTTAGCCATTGCCCCACCACCTATACCTATATTACTTTAATGATCAATGAATGTGCCTACAATATAAACTTTGTGAATAAATTCATAAAGCCAGAAAAATAAAAAACCCAAATAACAATATCGAAATATTAAATCTGGAAAAAATTTTATCAATGTAGAAAAAAAATCAGTTATGAATCTCCAATTATTCTCCTTAAATAATATTATATCAATATTTTGTTATATAAGGGGACTTGGTAGGTTTAAAAAAATCTACAGTTGTATTTTCTTTACTTCTTGTTTTAGCTTGCGTTCTTTGCAGTATTCAAATACATGTCCACATTCACTACAAATTATTACTCCTACATTACCATCTGGAATATGGGGGATGTAGCAAGTGTCAATTGAAGTATCCTTCTTTCTCTGGGAAACAGTTTTATCTTTACAACCACATTTGGGACATTCCTGGTTAAGATCTTCAGTTTTCATTTAATTCCTCCTTATCTTAAGTATTTTTGAATCCTTCCGAGAAATGACAATGAACCTAATTTTTAATGTTTATCAATCCTGGCATACCAGTCATTGATTAATAATTTATTTGGTTCGTGCATCTTCGAACGTATGGTATTATGCGAACCAATGTATATAAAGTTTTTCATGGTGAAAAAATGTCCAGTAATATAAATAGACAATTTTTTTTATTTCTGTATCATTTTATTAACACTCTAAATTTTTATATTTACTCCCAAGTCTATGCAAATCTTTTTTAAGATTAACAACCATTGGTTGTGTTTTGGTTAGAATCAATAGAATTGGCTATAACTCATAGCATTTCAAATATCATAAATACATAGGTTTTCCAGCTTCTGTTAAAAAACATCCATCATCTAAAAACACCATTAATCATTTAAAAAATTAATTTGTTGTATTAATACACAAATATAATTGAAATATTTGTTGTATCAATATGCAAAAAAATCAAGGAATACTCCACCTAAAATCTGAAAACACTTTAGATTAAAACAAAGATTATTTATCTGTTAATTTAAAAATATAGCCATTTTATATTCTAAATTCTAAATTATCACTTTTATAACTGGAAACAGCCATCTTCTGATAGGTAGTTCTAGGTAATGGTTAAACCAATTACTGAGCTTGGATAACAACTGCCACAATGGACTGTTATTTTTTAGAATTAGACATGATTTGATGATTTTTTGGGGATTTGAACCTTATTGGGCCTATTCTGATCAACGCTCTAAAGAAAACCTCTCAATACGCTTTATTTAAAAAAATAAGCTTAGAAATGGCCTTAATAAACAAAATAAACCGAAACCTTTATATAACATGGCCAATGAACTGTTGGTGTTAAAAAATGTCCTATATCATTTATTTTAAGATTTAGGACACGGAGGCGATAAAATTAGGCGAAAATTCACACAAGCAATAGTGGTTGCATTGTGTGCACTTTTCATGGTAATCCCTGCAGTGGGAGCCGTGGAAAGTTCAGATACTGAAAACACGGTCGTGACTAACGCAAGCGCAGACCAAGACATGAAACTGGGAATGACTGGAGATGAAGTCACAAAATTACAGACCTGGTTACAAACCCAGGGATTTTACAAGGGTAAAATCGATGGTGAATTTGGTACCTACACTGAACAGGCTGTAAAAGCATTCCAGCAGTACGTTGGAATAAAAGATGATGGAATTGTGGGAAACATTTCCCGTCAGAACATGAAAGACCTGGTCAATGGAAACATTTCCCCATCCAGCAGCAGTACCTCAACCAGTACCTCAACTGGTACATATAGCAAAACTGGTAGTTCAACAAAAACTGGTAGTTCAACATCATCAGCTAAAGCTGCATACGGAACCAGCAAATCCTATTCTAATTCTTACAGATCCACCAGTAATGGTTGGAGCAGTGGAAAAGGAACTGGTGACTGCTGGGATAACAGTAACGCACTCTATGGTGAATTAACCTCATCCGGTCAACAAGCAAGAGTCGTACAGTATGCCAACAGCTATGTTAACAACCACCGATCCGTTCAGGTGTACCAGAACGGTGCATGGGTGGACTACAACTACAAAGCTAATGGATACTCAAACCGATACTACGCCCAGAGCAGTAAACCTGGAATGACTGTGATAAAGTAGGAGCCTAATAAAGGTTTAAATTAAGGCTGGAGATAAAATCTCCAACCTAAAATATTTTTTTTAAAATAATATGATGATAACTATCAATTTAATTACTAATCCATATTTATTCTCTTCTAGTTCTTTCCATAGAATATCTTTTAAATAAAGATAAATCAAGACTTATACTCCCATAATCCATAGAGTTAAATCTCTAAAATCTATAAATAGTTTTACCGGGGTTAAAATGATCATTCAAATAAAAAAAAAATAAATTAATTTAATATTAACATTAGTGATGTGAGATATTATAAAAAAATCATCAGAAATGGCTTACGGAAACATTCAAAACAAAATAAATTGTATAAGAATAATTTTAATTAAGGGATTAATTATTAGGTATTATTAGGGAGAATTATACCATGATCGATTTTGTATTCGGCCTTTCAGTGCGTGTTTTTTTAACTAATGATGAGGGTAAAATTCTAATTCTGAAAAGATCCACTGATTCAAAAACCAACCCAGGTAAATGGGAGCTCCCTGGAGGAAAGGTTGATCAGGGCGAATCATTTGACCAGGCCCTAATCCGGGAAGTATACGAGGAAACCCAACTAAAAATCTCACTGGAACATGTTGTAGGGGTGTCAGAACAAAACTTACATCTGATAAGGGCAGTGCACATCATACTATCTGGTGAAATAGTTGAAGGCGAACTAAATCTTAGCAGAGAACATGAAGGTTTCGCATGGGTATTTTTCGAAGATTTACCCGAATATGAGCTGGCTGACTGGTTAGAGGACTTTGTGAACAATCAAGATACACCAAAAAACTTTGAAAGTGATGATAAACATCAGTTTACCCGTACAGTTAAACCATGGTTGAAATCTATCCAGAGTTCCATGGATAAAATTATAAAAAAGTAGTGCTATCCATGATGGAATTCTGTTGGATGAAAATGATTCAACACTTAGAACTAAACTGATAATAAAAACATTTAAAACATTTAATATAGGATAGTTTTTAATAACAATCCCATCAAATTCTAATAATGTAAGAACTAAAGTTCTAACATAATTAATGGTGGATTTTGTTAGTAAAAAATTGAGGGGAGATTGCTAGTGACTTTAGAGAAACTGGTCAGTGAAAGGAACAACATATTAGGGGAATTGAAAGCATATGAAGACCTTCAATTAGCACTGGAGAAAATTAAAAGGTTTAATATGGAAAATTATGGTGAAACCACCCTGAAAGTCTATGACACCAGTAATGATCCGGAAATGGAAGAGATCACGGAAACAGTAGTTGCCATTAGAATAGATGAACTAACAGACTATCTCTTGAAGATATCAGAAAATATTAATCAAATAAAAATGGCCGAACAATCTGAAACATCTATTAATGATTCAGATTAACATGATAAATGTTTAAAACTATTATTTTTTAATAAATTTATTTTTCACTGGAAAATATTAAAATATTTTTCTCCAGTAGTGTTCAGAACATTATCCATAGGAAATTTTTCTTTTCAATTTTATTTTGGGTTTCTCACTTCCATGACCCCTATTTTATTATTAATAATATTTTCCATTAAAAAGGGTGGATGTTATTAATAATTAAGGATATGGCCTCATTAATGAAAAAATGGATTAAAATCGTTTAAATCACATTAACTTGTATAATAATTATTTTTAATTAATAAACTAAATTTAAAGGTCTTTATTGATTTAAATGCTAGTTACTGATGTTTTAGCTTTTATACGGGATAATATGTCATTGAAATAAAAGAATTGGAAATACTTATTTTCCTTAAACAAGGTTTAAATTGAGCTAGTTACGTGAAAATACTAAAGGAAATAAACTATGGTTAAATGCTAAAATCAAAAAGCTTAGAATGGGTTTTAAATTAAAAAATAAGCTCTTAACATCCGTTTTTTGAAGATTTTTTTCGAAAGCTTTATAAAGGATGTTGTTTCCATCATTGTCTATAGAAAATAGCCCTGTAAAACAGATTAATAAGGGGCGCGGAGGCGGTATAATTAAGCGAGTGAAGCGAAACTCTACCTATGCAGTATTATGTATGTTGTGCATGTTGGTCGCGGTTATACCAATTTCAGGTGCCGTGGATGATCAGAATAATAATGCAATAGGTGAGAATCCTGCCGATGGTTTGTCCATTGGGGTTACTAATTCTGAGATTCAAGAAACTCAGGACGTACTTCAGAAGAACAAGCCTTTTGGTGAGAAAACAACAGAAATATTAGGAAATAACACTACTGATGGTTCATTGAAGCTTGGATCTACCGGTGATAAGGTCAAAGAACTACAAAAATGGTTAACTGATTACAGCTACTACTCTGGTGATATTGACGGTAATTTCGGTGCTGACACTGAAAAGGCTGTTAAAGCTTTCCAGGAAGAAGCAGGTTTGATCGTTGACGGTGTTGTGGGAAAGGACACTACAAAGGCCATGGAAAACTGGGACAAGTATGTTGCAGAAGTCCAGGCTGCTGCCGGTGAAAGTGATACCAGTTACTCATCAAAGAGTTCAAGTTCAAGCAAATCATCCTATTCCTCTTCTAAAAAATCCTATGCTACTGCAGTAAGAAGCTACACTAAGAGATCTTACAGTAGTTACGGTGGAAAAGGAGTTGGTGACTGCTGGGATAACAGTGCAGCTTTATATGGTCAGTTGACTTCATCCGGACAGAGAGCCAGAATTGTACAGTACGCAAGTAGCTGGGCATCCAATCATCGTTCAGTTCAGACCTGGAATGGTAACAGCTGGGTTGACTACGACTACAAAGGTAATGGTTATGCCATGAGATACTACGCTACCAGTGGAAGCTCATCTGGAAAAGTGATTGCAAGCAGTTAATCCTAAAACAAAATCTTTCAACAGTTGTAAGCAACAGCTGTTGACTCTACATTTTTTTTATCCAGGAAAAAATTAAAGAAGAAAAAAAAATTTACTGGATGTTTAATAAACCGTCTTGATGTTTATTTTATTTGAATAAATGTTATATTTCTCATAAAAACGTAGAATAAACCTGAATAATTGGAAATAAGATATTATGTAGATTAGATTGGAAACACTCAGGTGATATTGAATTTGATACCATTAAAATTAATTCCCTGTAATGGAATAACAGGAACAATAGATAATGTTAAATTCAGGTTTTCTATAAACCAGTATTTAAATTAGTTCATATAAAAAAATTTATCGTAATACATGAATTAGATTTTTAAACATTGAGTAAAAATAAATGTAGCAACTTTCACGGTGAGGGATGAATACGAAAAACTACCAATCCATAATATTAATTCTTATTTTAGGGACGGTTACCGTGAGTGGATGCACATATCTCACTGGAACTACCGCCACTATTAATAAAACCAGCACTGGGGGAAATTTTGAAAATGAATGGGTGAAATTCCAGTACCCTCCAGAACTGGTGATTCTAGACCAATCTAACAGTACCCAGTGTAAATTAGAGATTTATAACAGCTCTACCCCCAACATTGAAAACATGGTCGGTGAAGTATTCTATTGTAAGAGTAACCGGACAGATTTATCCTGCTTTACTAAAAGAAAAAGCATAACCATAGCTGATAAACCCGGGATAAAAATTGAAGACGGTTTACAAGTCTGTAGTTATGTTTTCCTCAACTCGGAATATACCGATGTTAAAACCATGATTGTGAACTTCGATGCCCAAAAATATCGAGATGCCTATCAAAAAGTTGCCGACACTGTGGTTGTAAAAAAAATATCCAGTTAGTATTTTAAAGTGCATAACACCAGATTTGACATTAATCATTATTTAAATAAGATTAATGTCTTTTCATTCCCCCTAATTGTGACTGTTATTGGTGGATAGGATGAAAAAATAATTAATTAAAAAAATAGAATTAATTTTTGGTCTGGAAACTGTTTAATATATGATCAATATCACCTTTCAGTTTTTCCAGCGATCCTCCAGTTACAAAGGATATAGTGTAGATGTAGTTGTCTTTACTGTAAAGTACCAGTTTTACTTCACCTAATTTTCCTCTTTCTGGACCTGCCATTTCTTCAATGTCAATTACCGAGGCCTTAACACCATCCACAGTACGGTTGGTTTCATTAAATACCTTCCCAGTCTTAATGTATATGTTATTATTTTTAACCTGATCCAGTGAAGTTCCATTTAATGATATCTTGTTAATGGTAACCACCGAACGGTTAGTGGAATTGTCAGTACTGTTTTTCTCACCCTGAATCAATTCACCAGGAGTACGTTCTGAAAAAGACCATTCATTGGGGTAATTAAAGGAAATTTCTTTTCCCTCATTATTTTTACTACTAAAATGTGTTCCCGAGGCCATTATACTAAAAACCATGGCCAATAATATGATAAAAACTACTGTGATTATTGTGATGAACCTTTTATCAAAATTCATAATATAACACCTCAACAAGTTAACATGGCATATATGATTATCTCCTAATAAAAATATGACCCTATTTCCCTGCCGGTTTTAATCTTAAAAAAAGGGATGGAATAACAATATTTTTAAGAAAAAAGTATTAAAATTCTCCATATTAAGAATCATATCTAAAGATAACATTTAATATAACCTTCTAACAACATTAATACCAAATTGCAATTTCACTAATAAATTGATAAATATGAAAATCCCAAAGAATGGTGGTTTATTTGGAAAAAATTGATGAATTATACTATCAGGGGCATCTCAAAAAAGTTGAGCCTTCTCCTTTAAAAAGTGCTTTATCCCTTAAAGAAGCAAGAATATGGTTAAAAGAAGCTGAAGAAACTTATGAGAATGGTTTTTACCGTTCTTCTCGTGTTTCAACTTACTTCGCTTGCCTTCACGCTGTGCGTTCTGTTACCTACAGGGATGGTGTTTCAGTTGAGAACCCTCAATTTTTAATCGATTACCTTGAAAGATATCGTGCAGGTGGCAATATGGGAAGGGAATGTCTTGATGTGTTGACTGTTATTTTTAACCTCCACTACCAGGATCAACATCACTTCCAGTCAATACGGAATCCTGAAGAATTACGAGAAGCCATTGAATTTGGCCAAGAATTTATAAATTGTATTAAAGTACTTCTAGAGAAAACAGGGAAGTTGCCCCGTTCTTTAATAAAAAATTCGCTACGAGGAAATGATTTTGTTGAATAAAAAGAGTTCTTCAATAGTATCAAATTAATAAAAAAAATCTATTCCTTATTTTCCTTACTTTTTTTTAGATCCAACACATCATGGTAGATCTCTGCCCATATATTATCCATGGAATCAGTAACTGGTTTATTCTCAAATGAATCAAGGTTTTTCTCAATGGCTTCAATTTCACCCTTTCTTTTCAGTTCCTTAAATTTTTTATTAACCCTTTCAAAGTCTTTTTTAAGATATTCTAAGGACATGACCGGTCTCCTGTAAATTGTAATGGATCTACAATTAATATTTATTATAACTAATTTTATATCCTTTTTTTCATTTTTAGTTACAATATAATTACAGATGAATAAAATAATAAAAATTTATTTTATCAATTAAAAAAAGCCAATAAGCTTATATCTGCTGATTAAATAAATATAATGTAAATTATACGGTTTATTTAATCAATGAAAACCATAAATTGAATTAAGATGATTTAATCTGGAATATAGATTAAATCTTAGAAAATTTTACTTTAATCTCTAATTTATCTCCCTCAGCCGTGACCCTGAACTGTTTGGTACCTCCATAAAACTGGTTACCATTAACATACCACATTTGCACCTGATAACCTGGTTCAGGTAATGCATGAAGATAAACATGACTTGATTCGGATACTACAATTTCTCCATTAGGAATGATTTTACCATGTTCCCCCGCTCTAATTGTTACGTGACAAGTCACACCATTAACCCCCTATGATATGCTTATGATATCATAATTAATAATTAATAAGAAGGAAAGGTATATACTTTTCGTGTTATACAAACATTTATCTTACCAAGGAATGTGAATTATCAATGATTTATGGTTTTTTTATTCAAGAATTTAATGCAACTTTCATCATCAAATTTAATGGTTTTAAACTAAGAAAAATAAATGAACTTTCATCAAATCAATTGCTAACTTTATTCAGTGTAAAGGGTTATATATTCGATAGAGATGATCCAGTGCTTAAAATATAATGAAGGCTTCCATTAATTATATTATGGGGGTGCAGGTGGAGTTATCTATGGGTGCAATCATACCCTTCCCATATGTTGGTTGTAGATTGATATTTGGATAATATCTTAAAAAAATAAAAATAATAGTATTTTGATTTATCAGTAATTAGCCATAATATTGGTTATTGACATAATCTTAATTTCCAGGGTTCTAAATATTCAGGGATGTTGATTTCTATATTCTAAATGACCACCACAATCACATTCCTGGGAGAAATCATCAGGAGATTCTCCCTTTTGGAGTTCATAGTACCCACCACATTTATTACATACCAAAAATCGTTTTTCTTTTTCAGCTGGTTTTATAATCTTTTTAGAACTACTACCCGATGATTTACCCAGAAAATTTCCCAGATCTTTCATAAGGCCCTTTCCAGTTTTCTCCACATCCCTCATTAGATCCTGACCTGTTTCCTTAATCTCATCCAGGGGATCATCCCTGGATGTTGTGGTTTTACTGGGGGAATTGGCAGTACTTGTGATTTCAGTTTGGGTGGCACCGGTTTGAACAGTGGTGACGGATTCTAGAGGTTCATATTCATAGGCATTGCTACCGCATTCAGTGCAGAATCTGGTTCTTGGTGCAATGGTAGCATTACATTTAGGGCATTTGGTAATGGGTTCCCTATTCTCCTCCCCTATACTCCCTAATCCTTCTCCTTCTATATCTCCTTTTAGCTTTGCCCCACACTCAGTGCAGAACTGGTTCTCTGCTGTCAATTCCGCATTACACTCTGGACAGTTTAAAGTGGATGCAGCCATTTCATTATCATGGATTTCTTTTCCCTTAGATTCATGACTTTGATCCTCGACTGGTTTACCACATTCTGTACAGAATTTTGATCCAGGCTTAATCTGGGCATTACATGTACTGCAAACTTCTAAACCATTTTCCATTAATAAAACCTCTGTAAATATCTTTTTTTCTCTTATAAGATTATTTGATATTATCTGATAAAAGATTATCGAAACTAACCATCACTATGATAATGATTGTTTCAAATATAGGCGTATATTGTGATTAAATCATATTTTTTCCATCTCAGGGAAATCTTGCAAAAAACTTGATTAATAACTTAAACCATATCAGTATAAGAGTATGAATAAAAAATTCTAGTTGTTCTGATGCACATACTTTATTGTTTAATCGGTGGATGACTGATGAATACCTCAAAATCAACAAGCAGATTAAAATCAGGTGTATTATTATCTTTAGCCATTTTCATTTTTTTAACCTTACTACCCATAACATTCTGGGATAGCAGTATCGCACCATTATACATAAATCTTTTAGTACCCCTAATGAGTTTCCTGGTAAGTTTATTAATGATTTACTCTACATGGTGGTCTTATAAAAATAATAAAAAGCTATTAAATCCCTGGATAATGATAACCACGGCAACGGTACTTTATTTCATTGGCAATCTGTTAAATTTCTTTTTTAGAGATTATTGGGGGGTAATATCTACCCCCTCCTTCGTTGACATTTTGTTTATGGTTTCTTATCCCTTATTGATTCTAGGTATATTCAACTTTCTCCAAAAGCCATACAAAACAAGATTAACACCCTTGTTAGATGCAATTATTGTTATGGTGTCCTTGTTATTCATAATATGGTTTCCCCTCATCTGGCCGGTAATTAAACCCAGCCAACCAGATTCTCTTTCCATGATACTATCCATATCCTACCTTTTCCTGGATCTTATATTTTTATTGGGTGTAACCATAGTTCTATTCAGTGAAAACAAAAAGATCAATGTATTACCCATTTTGTTGTTGGCTCTGGGCATATTCCTACAAGTATTGGGGGACATGGCCTATGCTTACCATGTGGTAGTTCCCAATCTAGAATATTTATATTTTGCAGACCTTCTGTATAGTTCAACATCTTTCTTTGTTATCCTGGCCATAATATCATATTTAAATAAAATTAACATTGATATACGGGATTATTTATCAATTTACAGGAAACCACTTCTTTATAATGATTGGATTTCCTATTTGCCATTGATACTGGTACTTTTTACCTACAGTCTCCTACTAGTTACATCCCCAGACGCTGCTCTAATATGGGGAGTTGGAATCATTGTGACCCTGGTAATATTACGGCAAGTTATATCCTTAAATGAAATAAGAAAAGCCCAAATTACTCTAAAACGAAATAAAGAAATAATATCACAGAGGAAAGCACAGCTGGACTTCATCACCTCTAACATGCTAGATCTCATCAGTGAATCTGATGAAAAAGGTGTTTACAAGTATGTCAGTCCCTCTTCAAAACAGTTATTAGGCTACTCCTCTGAAGATTTACTGGGCAAATCCATGTATGACTTCATACATCCCGATGATTCTGAAAAGGTAATTGAAAGCCTTAAAGAATCACAGGGAATTGCAGAAGGGATGCGAATAGAATATCGATATAAAAATGCCGATGGAAACTATGTATGGCTGGAGACAACTGGAAAACCCGTTTTTGACGAAAATGGTTTTCGGGGATTTATTTACAGCAGCAGGGATATTAGAGACCAGAAAAAAGCTGCCGAGTTTGTTAAAAAATCACTTAAAGAAAAAGAGGCCCTTCTCAGGGAGATCCACCACAGGGTGAATAACAATTTACAGATTATATCCAGTTTATTGAGTTTACAATCAGATAACGTGGTGGATGAGAGGGATCATGAACTATTTGTGGAAAGTCAAAACAGAGTCAGATCCATGGCCATGATCCATGAAAAACTCTATCAATCTGATAGTTTGAACTCAATAAACTTCTCAGATTATATTGAAACCCTCCTTAATAGTTTAATCTATGATTATACCAAAGATTTAGGGCATATTAAACTTGATCTGGATATTGAAGAAGTAGATTTGAACATTGAAACTTCTGTCCCCTGTGGTCTTATTATAAACGAACTGGTTTCCAATGCACTGAAACATGCTTTCCCCAATGGTAGAACTGGTAAAATCATGGTAAAACTACACCAGGATATTGATCAGTTCATACTAGAAGTGGGTGATGATGGAATAGGATACTCTGAAGAAGAAGTCCCTGAAAATGGGAAAAAGTTGGGTTTCAACCTGGTTAAATCATTACTACAACAGTTAGATGGGTCAATGGAAATTCAGCATGGTAATGGGACTGTGTATCGTATTGTCTTTTCTGAATTAAAGTACCAAAAACGGTTCTAATAATGGAAAACGGTTTTATTAAAGAATCGGTTTTGATAATGGAGAAGGGTTCTGATTAATGGTATTAATATTAAATAAGCAAGTTCAGGCTTAATTTTAAACAAATTTTTTAATCATTATACACTACTTTTTTCTAGTTAAGGAAACTGTTTTTAATCCTTAGGGATTTTACCACCACATTAACTGCTGGTTCCACTCTGGAATAATAGTTATCGGGCAGTGTTTCCCGGGAAGTGATAATGTAAGTTTTGTTATCCTTGCTAAAGGCAATCACTGAACTTATGTAATCTGGACCCAACAGGAGGAAATCATTCTGTGCAGTGTTTTTAAAGACCAGTTTTTCACCTTCCCGACCATCAACTTGCACTGGATCCAGGTTAATAACCTGAAAACGGGGATACTCTACCGGATAGTTCTGGATATAACTTTCAATAATTTCAGTTGGATCCACATCACTGCTTTGAATGTAAATCCATTGGTTATCCCAAGTTTTTAAACTGGCCAGAGAATCACTGGAATTAGAATTATCCACTGTCCAGTTTTCAGGAATTGTAAAACTTAAAAGACTGTTCTCATAGCCTCCTTCAAGTGTGCTACACCCGGATATTACCGTTATCATTAATACAGTTCCCATTATCAAAATAAAATTCTTGTGAAAAATCTGGATCACTTCCTGAAATAGATTTATTGGATCAATTCATATTTATTATCAATGGAGTTTATTATCAATGAGGTTGGTTACCAATAGGAATTGAGGTAATTGTCAATGAATTGATGGTCACGTACATGATGATAAACGTTTTCTTGATATTTTTAGGGGATAAATTGACTATTTATTTATGATATTGGAGTAGAACTACTGGGATACGTTAGAAAAAGCAGAAAGGGGAATTTAATTAAATAATAATGCTATCTAATTTAAAGTTTTTATTTAGATGCAGGGTTAATTAACACGGTAACTGGCTTTTTGCTGTGGGAACTTCCTTTTAGAATAAGATAGAATGGTCGGTTTTCTTTAATTCTTTCCATTCTCAAGGGACTTAAAAGAGTTTTAAACGATTCACCCACATCTTTTAATTCAATTCCCTGTCTTTTTAACAGTGGCATAATATTTTTATTTAAACTGTTAAGCTGGTCTTTCTTGAGCAACTGGGGTTGTAAAGTCATTTTATATGGTTTTGTATGTATTTGAGATTCAATTATATGTTCATTCATAAGACAAGTCCTCCTGAGTTTATATGATAACATGCATCTAATCTAAGAAACATATTCTTAATTCATAAAGTAAAAAAGTTAAATTCAAATCTTCAACCAAAACATATTTTAAAAATAATAAATATGTTAACACTGGAGAAATGAAAAAACAATTTATCTATATATAACATTGGTGTAGGGATCTAATTAAATCTTCGGTTTTATATTTTCAGATAGATATCCTTATAATTCCTTAATCTCTAATATCTTCCATTATTTCTAGAATAATCTCTGGATTTTAGAGACGGAGATACAGATTTTTGTTCCTAGAAATATCCCTTGGTAAATCTTATCCTCACCCAGTCCTCTCCCCTGCTGGCGAGATAACCTCCTAGTGCAAGGAGATAAAGTAGATTAGGGTATACTACGAATCTTTCTGCACCACCCAAACCCAGATAGATGAAGATTGGATTGTTCAGCCCCCAAAAAAGTGCCGAGATAATAATAAGTAAAGAAGTGAAACCAGTGAATAGGGATACTATTACCATGGGAATGTTCAACCCCAGGCGATAGGAGAATAGAACTGTTAAACTACCAAAAATGAAGGTTAAAATGGCAAAAAACATGTGAAAACTACCGGTGTAACTGGGAAACAATCCCACCCCCACCGCACCAACAGCGGAAATGGCCAGGCAGGATGAGAAAAGCCGGCAACCTCCACTCTTCAGAATTAAATAAACACTGGCAAGACTTGAAACTCCTAATAATATCACACTAACATTGAATATGGTGGCTGAAGGCTCAATGGGTGGAATGGCACCTCCAAGGTGGCTGAGGGTGTCAGTGGTTGAGCTGTACCCTGGAAACTGTGTTTCTGCAAGGTTGATGGCCATGAAAAACTGTAAAGCAGCAATTAAAAGTAATATACCTGCAGTGCGGTAAAAATCATTCCCTGGACGGAAAATACTCCCCCTCTGAACTTTCATAAACTCTAAACCCCCTCTCCAATGTTAATTTAGTACTCAGGATACCAAGTTAATATGCATGAAATAAAATTGAATTAAATGTTACCTGGTGTACGCATGTAATTAAAACCTATACTTTATTAAAATATTTTTATAAATTTTAAAGTATATAAAATCAGTTTTTGTTGTATGGATACAATCAAATATTTTTTGTTATATTCATACAAAATTATAATCAATAGACTGGTTTAAGATTAAAATAAGTATAATACGATTTTTTCATGTTCATTAATAAAATAATTATGGATATCCATATCAATCCGTTAAAGCTTTAGAATGAATGGTAAAAGGATACTTATTTACATTATAAATCAGTATTTCATTTTATGGTAAATCAGGGCCAGAATCGCATACTCATTCTTCTCTTTGTGGGAGTGTTCATGGGGTCTCTGGATATAGGTATCGTAGGTCCGGCACTACCCAGCATCCAATCATATTTCACAGTGGACGAACGACTACTCTCATGGGTTTTCACAATCTACATCTTATTTTTCATGTTAGGTACACCATTAATGGCTAAATTATCAGACATATATGGTAGGAAAGCAATTTACATCCTGGATATCCTCCTTTTCACCATTGGTTCAGTGGTGACCATAACCTCCTTCTCATTTGAAATGCTCCTTCTAGGAAGAGCAATACAGGGTTTAGGTGCTGGCGGGATTTTTCCAGTGGCCAATGCCTTTATTGGGGACATATTCCCACCGGATAAAAGGGGAGGTGCCCTAGGAATCCTCAGTTCAGTATGGGGGTGGTCCAGTGTCCTGGGACCAATACTAGGTGGTTTATTACTCCATTATGGCTGGCAATGGTTATTTATTATTAACCTGCCCATAACCATGGCAGTCATTGTGGGAAGTCTTTATATTCTCCCTTGCAGTGAGAGGAACCATAAAATTACCTTTGACTGGCAGGGGTTAATGGTATTGGGTTTTCTGGTAACTTCCCTGGCCTATGGGATCAACCAGATAAACACCAATAACATCACCAGCAGCCTCCTTTCATGGGATGTACTACCCTACCTAATTCTAAGTGTGATAATGGTGCCAATTCTATGGAATGTTGAAAAAAAAGCTCAAAACCCTCTCATACAGGTTGATCTTTTGAAAAGTCGAGAGGTTAAACTGGTAAATAGTATAATGGTGGGCACTGGCCTGGTGCAGGCCTCCACAGTATTCATCCCGGCCTTTGTAATTGTGGCCCTGGCATTTTCCTCACGTCAGGCTAGTCTAATGCTAGTCCCCCTGGTTCTTACCATGGCCCTGGGCGCTCCCCTAATTGGAAGACTCCTGGATAAATTTGGTTCCAGGAATATAATGCTCATCGGATCCCTGGCAATGGCAGTGGGACTCTTTACCGTCGCCCTGTTTTCAGAAAAATTTTACATAGTAATTGCGGCCAGCATACTAATTGGAGTGGGCATGAGCACCACCATTGGCTCCCCTCCCCGTTATATTATGCTGGTGGAAAGCCCACCTCAGGATAGAGCATCAGGTCAAGCTCTCCTGAATATCATCACCAGTGTGGGGCAACTGGTAGGTGGGGCACTGGTGGGAGCATTCATCGGTTCCTATGCCGGAGAACTGTTAGGATACCAGTATGCTTACTTGTTCATAGGTCTGGTTGCGTTGATTATGACTATGCTAGCCATTGGACTTAAAAGCATGGAAGAACAGATTAAAACGGGCTATTAATAATTGTAATATTCAGTTTCTAAGAAAAAAATGAACTCTTTATTCTGTATCCAGAATAACGTTAGTTTATGTACTTTAAACTTTCTTTTGCAGTCTAAACAAAGAAAAAAATGGTCACTGATGATCAACCGATGGCTCTAACTGGTTGAGTTCAACCAGAGCATTTTGAAATGCATTTTTAGTTATAACCCCATCATCCAGGGATGATCTGAGTTCAAAGGTAATGTTCTTCACAGTAATTCGATCGCCCTTATTCCTTAGATTAGCGTAGGCCATGAGGATTATAGGGTCCTTTTGTGCCAGATCGTAAATAGTTAAGGGTTTATCCTTTTCAGATTCAGTTTTAACCACTGCATCAGTCACCTGTAAATTAACAGTCTTGGCATCAGGATTAACTGGAGGAACTGCTTTCACTTTAATTGAAGATAATGATTCGTTCACTGTTTTCCGGAACTGGCTGAAATTCACTGAATAATTATCCTGCCAATTTAGGGGTGTTTTATTCACCACATGGTTCAAACTATCTATAAAAGTGTAAAATAAGCCACCATTTTCACCATAAATGTTATCTGTTTCTGGATAGTAGGGAGTTGTGAATTCACTAACCCATTTTGTCCGATTTTCACGGTTGGTTATTATAACATAAAACTCGGCAACTTCCCTTTTCCCCATGGGCACCTTTTTGAACTCCCCCACAACAATTTCACCACATATCTCATTGCCAGGGCTTAGCTCATTTAAAAATTTGGTATTATAATCTTCCATATCTCCATATTCAGTCAAACCAAAATCCAACATACACCTGAACCCCCATTGGTTAATTAATTTTTTCTATAAAATATTATAAAAACTTCCATCAGGATCTTCAATGGTAGGAGTTAAGCCCTGAATTTCAAAAACCGGGAATCAGTTAATATGTTCATCTCCCAAAATGTTCCAGGTTCTTAAAATCCGCTTAACACCCCTTTCAGTGCTCATCACCCTTCCCATCATGGTGCCTGCTGTTAAACTGAACACCAATCCCATTAACGGAGGCCCCTGCAACCAGTATGAGAGATAATGGGTTCTGGTAAATACAAAGACCAGGTAACAAATCAGGATTATGGCACCAATCCAGTCCATCTGACCAATAACATTACTGGTTTCATCATCCCAGCTCAAACGATACACACGACTCACCAGTGTACCAATGCCCAGACCAACGAGTACCCCTCCCAGAGCCCATGAAATACTAAATGTACCGGTTATGACTTCGTATATTATCACCAACAACATGACCACCATAACTATGGTGTAAATTCGCAGGCGCTTTATAAGTCGTTGATCTAAGTATTTAGATAACTGTTTTTGGCTCATTTACTCCCTTTTCCCTAATTTTTAACAACTTCAATAATCCTCTATTGAATTATTAGTTATCATTCTTGAATAATGTTTCCGAATCCTTAAAAGATATGTTTTTAAAGTGAAGTAATAAAGAATTAGGAACATGGATGGTCATGGCCGTGTTTTTATTACCTGTATTGGTTAAGGTAGAGCTGGAAGAACTGGATCCGGTTATCCAGATTGACTTATACCGGAGTTTTGAGGTTAAACTAGCCACCAGCATTGCCATTGGAACTGGTTATTGCCAAACCGCTATTGTGTTCATGCCTTCTCTGGCAGTGGTTGCCCTATCTCTGACCACTTCTCTGGTTAGTTTAATGGTCATCCCCCTGGTTCTGGCCCTGGGAGTGAGTGCCCCTATTATTGGAAGATTGCTGGATAAGTTCGGTACCAAAATAGTCATGCTTTTTGGTATTTTTATCCTGGCAGTGGGTCTTTTATGCTTAAGTTTATCGGCCACCAGTTTTTATCTGTTCATAGTATCGGGAGTGGTGATCGGTCTTGGTCTGGGAGCTGTGCTGGCTCACCTCTTCGTTATATCATGCTGGGTGAGAGTCCACCTGATAAACGTGCCGCAGGACAGGCTATAATAAACTTCAATGCCAGTGCTGGGCAGCTGGTGGGAGGTGCACTTATTGGTGCAGTGATAGGTTCACAGGGAGGTAAACTGACTGGTTACCAATCAGCTTATATTTTAATTGCCTTTATTGCCATTGTTATGATGCTATTAACATTAGGGTTGAAGAATCGTGCTGAGCAGTTAGAAACCATGAAAACAATTCAAACTAAAAGTTCAACCTGAATTTAACATCCCTCCTTTACTTAAAAGAATATTAATAATGCATTAAATATCAGGTAGAGCATTATAACGATGTGGGACAAGCCATAATTGAAGAGGCTCAAAAACTAACTGGAAGCACTTATGGTTTCTCAGCTGCTGTAAATTCAAACACTCTAGAAATTATTGAGGATACAGAAGCCATAACAGTCCTTGAGGATTACCAGGGAAATATCAACATAGAAATACCCACCAATTCAGATAGAGATTCTGATGGGATTAATTCAGTAGATGGCGGAGACACACTGCTTTGATCCATGAACTACATTTCACGTAGCCTTTTAACTCGTTCATCTGTGGGAGGATGTGTGGAGAAAAGGGTGCTACCCCTATTACTGCTTTTAGCCCCTAAAGCCGGGTTTATAATATATAGGCCGTTAAGTGCATCGTTTCGGAGTTTACTTTTACTTTTCTGCTGGTCGCTGATTTTTTCCAGGGCACTGGCTAATCCCTCAGGGTATCCGGTGTAATTGGCCCCAGTAGCATCTGCAAGGTACTCGCGTTGTCTGGAAATGGCGAATTTGAGTAATTGTGCGAATATTGGGGCGAGGATTACCAGAACTAGAAAGACAACTAAAAATATTAACTGACCCTGTCCCCCTCCCCTGTCTCGACCCCGGAATAAACTTCCATATGAAGAATACCGAGCCATGTATCCTAAAAATACGATGGTTCCTACCAGAACAACTGCTACCGTGGCCAGTAGAACATCATAATTTCTTATATGGGCCATTTCATGTGCTATTACTCCTTCAAGTTCCAGACGGTCTAACCTTTCCAGTAAACCCCGGGTAACAGTGATACTGGCATTTTCAGGATTACGACCTGCGGCAAAAGCATTAGGAACCTCGGTATCAATTATGTATAGCTTGGGCATTGGCAATCCTGCAGCAATACTCAAGGCTTCTACAGTATTATGAAGATATGGTTCTTCCGGTTTAGATACCTCCCGTGCCCCGGCCATGGTGGTTACAATATTCTGGCCTCCGTAATAGGTGACCAGCATGATAATGGCAAACAGTACAACTGCCATTAACAAACCCATTATGGGCGACCCAATGTATAACCCAATTAAATATCCAATGACCCCTATTAGAACTGCGTAGAGCAAAAAGAAAAAATAGGTCCATCTTTTATTAGCGGCTATGTTCTTGTATATGGGATCCATTAATATTCACCTTTAAAAATCAACTTGGGGTACTTCCCGTACTTTATCTGATTCAACTTCAAAAAATTCCCTGGTTTGGAATTGGAATGCCTGGGCTATGACATTAGTGGGGAACTGTTGTACGCTGTTATTCAAATCCAGAACGGTTCTATTGTAGCGTTGTCTGGCGTAGGCTATCTTATTTTCTATACCCACCAGTTCTTCCTGAAGCATTAGGAAATTTTCATTGGCTTTAAGGTCAGGATAATTTTCTGCAACGGCAAAGATGGATTTAAGGGCTTTTGAAGCCATATCATCTGCTCCAGCATTTTCCTGGACTGTGGAAGCATTCATCCAATTACTTCTGGCCCGTGTAACCTCTTCCAGAAGTTCACGTTCATGGTCCATATACCCTTTGACTGTGCTTACCAGGTTGGGAACCAGGTCAAACCGCTTTTGCAGGAGGGTGTCAATGTTGGAATAGGATGTGTCCACTGTATTTCGCATATTAATAAGTCGGTTGTAACTATAAACAATGTAGATTACTATTAATATTAAAATTCCCAAGATTATGTATACATAATTCATTTTTTTTATCCACCCTAAGTATAATTTCTTCAAATCTTACTGTGATATTAAAAGCTATGATCGTTAAGTATTTATTCTTAATTACTTTCCAATGATAACTCTTTTAGAGGAAACTCAGGGAGTGCCCTTCTCGGTATGTATTAAACCAGAGAAATGGGATGGGAACCAATACTATAATCTAATAGCTCCCCAATGTGATTACATTGTCCCCATGCTCTACCTGGCCGACTATGAAGTGGGAATAAGTCATTTGAAAAGTCTGATAAATTTTATAACTACATCTATCAGGGGAAAATTGTGGCCGGACTTCAAACTTATGAATCTGACCAGAATCTTACTCCTAAGGATGCAACACTATACTCGTGTAGTGATTCGCTTCAGGTATGGGTTGAGTAATTTTCATAGGTAGTTAAACCAGATCTTATTCTAGTCAAAGAGTCCACTACCAAAAAAGCAATCAATACAGTATCCATCAGCACCCATATGGTTAAGGCAGTAGCACCGGCCACAAACTATGCATTCATCAAGTCCCGGGTTTCCACAAAAGTCACACTTTTCACACATTTATTATAACTCCTATTTACGAAAGTGGATGGAGGTTTAGAAAGCTCCACCTCCACCTCCACCTGATCCTCCACCTACTCCACCAACTCCTCCACCACCTCCACCTTCTCCCTTGGTGGCGGTGGTCATTCCAGTACTCAGACTGGATGATAGGATGGCGTAACCGCCGTAGTAGTGGAAGAGGTATATGTCACTCTGGTTCAGCTGGTCTTTTGGTAAGGTCAGGGACATGGATTTTCGAACCTTATCTGCTACTCCCAGGGCAGTGGCGTAGACCAGGTATTTATTCCACACCACCACTGATTCTGGAGGATACTCTTTTATTAAAGAGAAGTCCTGGAGATATTTTTTGAATGCTTCCCATTTAGCATGGTAATCAATACCTTCCTGGGTCCATCGGCCGGCGATCTTCTCTGGTAGGATCAGGGAGATAATAGCCACCAGGCCCAGAACAATGGAGGCAATAAGAGCATTTGAAGATGCAGGTATGGGACTGAATACTGAAACAAAAAACACTATTACCGCAATTACTAATCCTAAAACTCCGTAGACCTTCATGTAGGTGTCTCCAGTCTTAACGAAGAATTGATCAGTTTTCTCATTGAGGAATGTGTTCCTTAGATCATCCTCCCAGGCATCGTAGGAGTGCTTAAAGGCCTTAGCATTTTCCTGGTGTTTGAAATCCCTCTTCATCTGCTTAAGGTCCACAATATTATTGGTTGCTATCCGTTTAAAGAAGTGGATAACCTGTTTTTCAAAGGAATAAAGATCACTGATACTCTTATTTTTGATCTCAAGGTACACTTTCTTATCCTTGCCCTCTTCCTCAGTGTAGACTCCTAAATATTCCCGGTCTATAAGATCCATAATTGTGGCCTGGAAACCATTCATATCTGGAGTTCCAACTATTTTGGTGAACCCTTTACCGGATATGGCATTGACCACTGCTGGTGGGTCATTGCTAGGAAGCTCTCGCTCATACTCTCCCTGGTAACTAGTTTTTGGCTCCCTTCCATATTTAAAGTATAATATTAAGGGAGTAACAATACTTAATAGCATTAAAACTGCTAGTAAGGAGAATAAGTTGTTGTAAAAATTTATCTGGTCCTGGTATTCCTGCTGGATCTTCTCCATTTGAGGCAGCCCATCCTGGTTTATCTGCTGGGCCAGAACTGGATTGGTAAACTGGTCCTTGGGAATAGCCAGACGCACCTCGAAATAGTTTCCAGTGGATATGGTTTTTGTTGCGATTTTCAGGATGGATTCATTTAAGATGGGGTAATCATCCCAACCATCACTTAAAACATAGTATGGTGGGTTTAACCAGTATTTAACACCCTCTTTGGATTTAAGGTGCACGCGGGTGGTTAGATCTCCCACATCCACATCCCATTCTTCACCCCACGCCTTAAACTGTAATCCAGCAATATCATTGTAGATCTTTATCACGTTAATCATGTCGTACTCAATGGTTATTTCAACGTTCTTACTGGTAACTGGGGTGGTTTTCTGACTATCAGAGAACAGGTAAATCTTTAAAGACTTCATGTCACTCTTATTAGTGACCTCTAAAGTGGAGTAGGCTCCTTTGGTAGATACATTCAGGTTCTCAATTCTTTCCCCAGGTTTAAGGGGAATGTCACGGTAAACCCCATTGTAAGTACCTAAAAATGAGTAGTAAAGGGTTTCTTTAACCCTTAAGTTCCCATTTTCCTGAACATAAAGATCAACACTGGCCCGGGGAATGCTGTAACTCCGGTCATCATCTGCAGCGAAGCTAATTGCCGGGAGAACTGACAGTACAAGGATCGAAAGCAAGATCAGGGAAGAAAATTTGATTTTATCCATTATATCCTCTCTTTTGATCTGGGGGAATTTTATATCGGGTTTAGAATTCCACTTTAGGCACTGTTCTTGCAGATTCTTCAACTTCAAAGAACTCTGCTTCCTCAAAATTAAAGGTGCTGGCAATTAGGTTGCTGGGGAACATCTGACACTTGTTGTTGTACATTAATACTGTGTCATTGTAAAACTGACGGGAGTAGGCGATTTTATCCTCAGTTTCAGCCAGCTGCTGCTGTAATTCCAGGAAATTCTGGTTAGCCTTTAGATCAGGGTAATTCTCAGCCACCGCAAATAAGGATTTAAGGGCACCAGTTAACATGTTGTTAGCTTCCTGGCTTTCCTTAACAGTTTCAGCACCCATTACTGCAGAACGAGCCTGGGTAACCCTTTCAAAAACACCCTTCTCGTGGCTGGCGTAACCTTTAACTGTTTCAACTAGGTTGGGTATTAAATCTGCTCTCCGGTTCAGCTGCACATCTATCTGAGACCAGGCATTTTTAACCCTGTTTCTAAGCTTCACCAGACTGTTGTAGAGCCCGACTATCACTCCTATAATTAGGAGTACTATTATTAGAATTATTATATATAACCACATAGTTTCATCTCACAATGGATTGTTACTAAATATTATAGGTTTAACGATAAGATGTTTACCATTCCTTTTATAAACAAAATAGGGTACATCAAAGAATTTTTACGTAGAAAAAAAGGGCATTTGAGGTAAATAATTAGAAAATCATCATTTACAATTAAAAACACGTTTTTTACCATTTGACAATGTATATTCATGGATAAATTCAAAAAAAGGAGTAGGGCACTATCGTACCCTCAAGATTAATTGGTTCTAACTTTTTCAGGCGGTAAAATGGACACTTAGTGTGACATCCCCGTTGGGTGCAAATGTACTCAATGAAGTAACGTTTTTATCGTCTCTCATCAAGGATGCAGTTAAAGTATCTGAACTGGTATCTTTTTTCTGTACTTGGACTTTTACACTACCAATAATGTTACCTAAATCTATGGTTTTATCACCAGTACCATCGATGGTGCGAGTCCCTGATGAATCGGTTATGGTACCATTCCAACTACCCTGATAATTCACCACCAGCTTAACCGATGAGGACATACATCCAGATACCGCTATTACCATACACACGAATAGCACCAGCAAACCTATTTCCTTTTTGTTTAACATGTTAATTTTTCCTCCCTATTCCATGTTTTTTTCATTAAGCATGTTTTAACCTTTATTTTGATTTAAAACTGTTGATGATGGTGTCGAGGTTAGCTTTTTGGCTGTCTAATGTATTCCCCAAGTCTGATCCTCGTACTACGCAGGCAATAATATACATCATGTCTCCTTTCTCCCAGTTTATTATTTTGTACTGTGATTTATGGCCCTGGGCATTATCCCCTTCCACAATGTTCAGTGTTGCTGAAACACCATCCACAGTGACTGTGCTCTTTTGTGTTGTTACCTGATTGGTGAGGGTGTTGGTAAGATCATCTACTATACTATCTTGATTAACCCCTTCTGACTTGCTTAAAGCAAACAGCCCTACGCCGGTTACTTTCAGTCCATTGGGATCAGCTGCAAATTGCGGGTCGATAATGTAAACTGCACTACCGGTTGAGTCACTCTGGCTGTTGTTAATGGTCCAGGTTTTAGGGTAGTTCAAGGAAAAGTCATCATTACTGTAGGCCGTGGTTTCCACTTGTGGTGTGATAGATGGTGTGGAGGAGTTGGATTGGGGCATAAAATATAAGGCATATGCAGCAATTCCAATTCCAACGATAATAACTACACCAATGATAATTAAAATAATCGGTAAACTGGAAGATTTCTTTTTATCAGGTGCAGACTTAGTTGTTTTGGTTTCTGTTAATCTGCTACCGCAAGTTTCACAGAAAACAGCACCGTCCTGGTTTTTTGTTCCGCATTTTGGGCAATACATTTAAAAAAACTCCTTCTTATTCTTTCTAAAAACTCCCTATTCTTTTAATGTAATTATTTATGTGTAAATCATTAAGGGTATTCATTGTTTAAATTGTGGAAGTGATTGCATCAGGTGATTACACACCTATATTATGGCCAGTTCACCGGCACTGGTAATTTTAAATGCTTTGGGGTCGATTAAACCCATTTCTCTCAGTTCACGGATGTGATTGTAAGTCATTCCCCTGCTTATGCCTATCTTTATGGACAGGTTTTTGACGTTGTTTTCACCGGCATACAATTCCTCCAGTATGATCCTTTTGGTCTTGGATATTCCGAAGTTGAGGATGGGTAGGTCGATTATGTTTTTATCTTCCTCGGTGATGTAGACGATCTTTTCCACCATATTGTGACGGGCGTAACTTCCAAAAAGAGCTCCCAGTGCCTGGGGTTTTCTACCGCCACTGATATTTACCACGATATTGCGTCCGTGGGCGTATTCTTCTTCTATGATTTCCACTGTGTCCTGGGCAACTATCACCACGTTGTATACACTGGTGGGTATGGATTTGATTTCCAGGATTTTGCCCACAGTTTCCTGGAGCATACGCTCTGCTTCCACGATCTTATCTGGAGGATTCTCCTCTCTCAGTAGTATGATCTTATTAGGTGAGAACTGGGTAATGCAGGCCATTACCGGTTCCAGGGAATAAATAGTTGATATTAAAGTATTTTCCATTTTACCACAGGGTAGTTTTTGTTAAGGTTTTTTATTGATTAATACATTTAATTCTCCTTTAACCTCTATATTAGTGTTTTGATGTTATCTATTGAATTTAGTAATGGAATAACTCTTTTTTTATTTAACTTATCTGGTTTACTATGGTGTTGTAATTAATATAATTAATTTGTGAATGGTAAACATTAACATTTATATACAATAATGATTATATGAATGATATGTACCCACTGTGGTAATGTTAAGTATATTGGAGATTTTAATATGGGTGAAAACGTTGTAAATGAAACAAATCTAACTGATTTAACAGAAAATAAAAGATCAAGGACCATTGAACTAGCATTAGGTATTGTTGGAGGAATATTTGGATTATTTGGCGGTGTTTTTGCTTTACTGTTTATCCCTGAATTGGGATTCAGCGCCATCTTAGCTTCAGTTGTTGGGATCATTGGGGCAATATACGTTACTCGAAATCCAAAAAGGGGAGGTTTAATTCTAATAATAAGCTCAGTATGGCTTTTAATTAGTATATCATTTTTTGGTGTATTGGGTTTTATCCTACTCTTAATAGCTGGTTTAGTGGCCATATTTAGAAAATAATTTGTATAAATGATGGATTTGGAGGATAATATGAATAAAAAAGCAATAATATTGGGAATTTTAGTTTTACTTGCCGTGGTAACCATTAGTGGTTGTACAAGTTCTGGAAATAAGAATTCTGTTAATGTTACTAATTTAAAAGTGTCCAGTGAAGGCTATGGAATGTATTATGTGACCTGTGATATCGTGCCTAAACAGGATACAAGTTACCTGGAAATGGTACTGGTGTGGTACGATGCAAGCGGTGCAGTAATAGAACGCAGCCCACTTGCCTGGAACATAAATGATGCCAAAGCAGGTCAAACAATTAAAGCAAGGGGTACAGCATCATTATATCAGAAAGGTTATCCTGCTAAAGTACAAGTTTTAATCTTTGACTCAAGTTTCTCCGGAGGAAGTGACAAAGGAAATATTTTCAACCAGACTATACCGGTTGGATAGTCCCTTAAACAAATATTTTCTTAATTATTTTTTCTTTTTTTTCAAGAAAAATAGGGGGAGGATTAAAATGGTTAATTTTAGGGTAATGGTGGTGGAAGACGATGGGATCATTGCCCTTGGTCTTCAATACAAGTTAGAATCATGGGGTTACACTGTGGATCCCATGGTCTTCTCAGGGGAAGATGCAGTTGAGAAATCATTCCAGCAAAAACCCGATCTCATATTAATGGACATTGGGGTTAAAGGGGAGTTAAATGGGATAGAAGTGGCTCATCAAATCAAGGAATTGAATATCCCAATTATTTACATCACTGGTTTGGATGATGAGATTGTAACCCAAAAGGCAATGGAAACAGTTCCCTATGCCCTCTTAAAAAAACCAGTGAACAATGATGTGTTAAAAAACACTATTCAATCCGCTCTGGAAGAATTAGATAAATGAAAAGGGAGTAGGTGATTTAATGGAGGAATTAATTGCTAATTACTTGCAACACATGGAGTTGGGAGAAATCCAGGAACATAAAAGCATGTCAGTATTCCCTCTCTACAATAAGGGAGACAATGGACTGTACATCACCCTTAAGGAAGCATTAGAGGCAGATCTTTTAACCATCACTGAAGTGGATAACTACGGTTCAGTACCAGAATTGAAGGTGATAAACCAGGCCACTGTCCCGGTTTTATTATTGGACGGGGAGGAACTGGCTGGCGCCAAGCAGAATCGGGTTTTAAACACCACCATACTCCTTAAAGAGAAGTCAGAAACTATTATTCCAGTAAGTTGCACTGAACAGGGGAGGTGGAGTTACAACTCCCTGAAATTCACAGAATCCGGGAATCTGGCATCCCTCATGGTACGCCGACATAAGTCCGCCTCAGTGAACCAGTCACTAAAAAAAAGCGGATTATTCCGTTCGGACCAGAGAATGGTGTGGGATGGTATAGATGAAATAAGTCTCAAATCAGGTGTAAAAAGCAGGACACGGGCAATGCAGGATGTTTACCAATCCCTGGAGGAGGATCTGAGGGAATATCACCTATCATTCCCGGTACGGGATGGGCAGAAAGGAATCCTGGTGATGGTTAAGGGGGAGGTTATGGGTCTGGATATTGTATCCTGTAGTATTGCCTACCTTAACCTCCACCGTAAACTACTGAAAAGCTATGCCCTGGAAGCAATTCTCATGGAGGGGGAAGATGAAGATGGATTCAATGGATTGGATAAGGCTAAGTCATTCCTGGATGAAGCAAGCCTATCCATGGATGAGAAGCATGAGTCAGTGGGTTATGGATGGGATCATCGTCTGGAAGGCCCAGGAATACTGGGTTCATCCTTAACTTATCAGGACCAAGTGATTCACACTGCACTGTTTAAGAATATCCCTGATGAAAACCAAAAAATGTCTATTTACCGGCAACGGAGGAGTTTTAGGATGTGAAATTTTATAACTCATCCTAGAACTTTATTTTGAATAATATTTTTATCACCATCAGTCCCTGATTAGAGTTAAAAGAATTAGTAAGGGTAAGATTCCACTTATCAGATTCAAAAGGCAACTGGCCACGTCTCCGGCTATGAGGTTACCAATTACCAGGAAAAAAACCCCAATAAAATAGAGGACCAGAAAGTAGGGATTTATATTTTTATCCTTCGAAACTGCGGTTTTGTAAAACTGAATTACCCATCCAATGGTGACCAATATTAATCCGGCTATAAAATACATATAATTCCCTCTTTAATGATTGTTTAATGTTAGTTAGAAGTTATTTTAGTCAATTAATTAATATTTCTTTTTGATTTAATCTATGTAATGTGGTTAGTCAGATTTATTTTTTCATTTCAAAGATTTTCCATTTACAAATCACATTTGGTAGAGATTTGGGTGTAAACTTGGAATAACTACTTTTAAGGTAAATGCTTTATTTAGTAAACAGAGCCTTAAAATAAGGTAAAACAGAACAGTTGGTAAATGAACAAACTGTTCGGATGCTTATATTTTTAGGGGGATTATCATTTTTTAAAGAGCCCCTGATTTATTGAATTCTAAAACAATTGGAGTATTTCTAAAATGGTTTATGATATAATATTACCGGCCATACCCTTTATTGGAGGGTATGCATTGACTTACAGTCTTTACAAAATGAATCTAATTAAAAGATCAATCCATATCAACTTGTGGAACCTGATCATTCTATTATCCTTTATCATATCTGGAGGAGCGGGTTTCCTTCTCCTTATATTTATGGAACTGGGCATTAAACTGCCCATTAATCAGCCTTTACTTTACTGGCATGTTGAGTTAGGGGTGACCCTGGCCCTGGTCACTATTTTCCACTTCCACATTTACTGGAAGTCAGCAAAGACCATGTTCATAGCGGCAAAAAGGAGGTCTAAAAATAAAACTTAAGGAAAAGTTTATCACCGCACTTACCTCTATCCCCCTTATTGCTGGGGCTACCATGTCCGGGGCATGTGCTCTAAGCTGTCCCTATGGTATAAGCTGCACTGCTCCGGGACAATGCCCCAGATACGTAGATGCAGGTGGGGATGGTATATGTGATCTGGGACAGCCCACTACTTCCAGTTCCAGTGCAGAAAGCACATCCTATGATAATGATGGCAGTTCAGCTTACACCCCCCTGGATCAAACTGACACGTCCAGTAGTGTGTCATCAGAATCCGTGCCAAACAGTTCTGATAATATCAGTGCAGTGGCTGACCCTGGAAACGGTATGGATAACGGTAGTATACCCGATGAACCCCAGTATTTCACCCTCCCTGTAAGTATGCTTCTTATTGGACTTTACCTAATAACTCATTTCCTATTCAGTAAAGGTATACTCAGCCGACAGAAACACCGCAGAATCTGGAACCTTCTAATCACCGCTGGAATGGCAGGTAGTGGAATTACCGGCATATTATTAATACTATTCATAAATCTGAGTATAAAAACTGCTTTAAATCCCTCACTGACTTTTTGGCATGTGGAACTATCGATACTGATGGTTATTGCCACAATAATACACCTGCATCTTTACAGAAAACCATTCAAGAACATGTTCCGGGTTCTCTTTGGAGTGAAAAATTTTAAAGTGTCTAAAAAACCAGCTTCCATCCTGGCAGTGGTGATCTTAATCACTGTGGTAGCGGTATCTGGACAGTATTTAAGTTCATCCCTGGATGAAGGTGGGAAAGTTAACACCGCTGCTAATATTACCTCCAATAACACCACTAACAGTAATCAGGAACAGGACTCACAGGAAACATCCACCAACAGTGTTCAAAGTCCATCTACCAGTGATGTTCAAACCTACGACACATCTGGAGATTTAGAGGAGACAACCACTACTACCAAGTCTGGTGGGGGTAAAGGTAAAAACAGGTCTTGAAGCGGAAAGGGTGTTATAATTCCCTTTTTCCAATTCTTTTTTTATTAAAAATAACTTCATTTTTTTGAGATTATCACTTTTTAAATAAATTTCCTTTTCTTAGGTATCACCTTTTTTTGAATTCTCCTTTTTAGGATTAAAAAAATTTTTCATTAAAATTTTTCAATCCTATTCCAAAGGATAATATTAGTGTCCTATGAATTGGTATAACAGTGATGGGTTTAAAAAATAATCAGGGTACCGTAGGTTTGGTTCCCCCTGCTGGATTGGAGCAGAATGTTCTGAAATCACAGGCATCACAGGTTCTTCGTTCAGGTTGTGGATTCCAGGAATTTTGAATACCACACCCATCCACTTCACAGTTAATGTTTTCCTCAATATCTCCCACCACACTATCAAAGGCCCTTAAAGATTCATGTAAGGAGTCATCTTCAATGGGTATTATCCGGATTGAACGCAGGTTCTGATAGGATTGAGATAGATCAGGTGGGCTTGTTCTGGATTTCCAGTTCATGAGTAATTCTAGATCGTCACCATCCGGCATGATATCAGTTTGATGGTTTATAACTTCCCCTTTAAGTTCCTCCAGGTCCTTTTTAAATCTGTGGAGTTCGTTGATGTAGAAAAGTATTCCCACCAGAACTGGTTTAGAATCTGGTTGTAGGGAACGGAGCCAGGCATAGGTCTGTACCTGCCACTGGTGATGTAACCATGATGGAGACCCAGGGACCGGTCGGTTCATACCCTTGTAATCCACAATGATCTCATAGGAGTCCAGTTTCCGGATCTTCTTTTTAAATTCAGGGTTACGGTGGAGATATTTTATTATAAGATTATCCGGGGTGGCCTCCTCCAGCTGCACTGAACTTAAAACATCCACAATACCAGTGACACCGTAATAATTGGAACGGCTGACATCCTTCTGGTAACGGGGCATGTCCCGTATACCCTTAAGCCTTACCTCGGCATCATCAATTAATGGGAATAAATGAGGTCCCCAGGTGTTAATGGCCTTCTCCGCTCGGATGCTGGCCACCAGTTTATGAGGATGATGGTGGTCTGGGCAGAGTCCAGGGTTATCATTTCCACCTTCAAAGGTACAGAACAGGTTTGGTGGAGGGTTCAGTCCCCTGGATCTCATTCTCTTATTGATTTCCAGTTCTACCGGGCGGATCTGGGTTTCCCAGTCCCAGGGGAAGTCCTTCCAGTGGTGTTCATCCCAGCGGAGGTAAGCTTCTTCCATAACCCCGTGGATGAAGTTACCGAACCATAACTGAACTGGCATGGAAGGGGGTAGTGTGGCCTTATTCTGGTAACGGTACTGTAAAGGGCATGTCAGATAGGATAACAGGTCCCCGGTGAGACTGTATTCTGGTATAATATAGGGTTTGGAGCGTACAGATAAAGACATGGGATACACCTTTTTTTTTAGATATGTTTTATATTTTCCAAACGTGGCCAGTGCCATTTACCATCTCGGGACCAGCCTGTAGCCACGTTTGCTATTCTTCGAGGTCCCTGCTTGGTATGATAACCATCCTTGACACTCTCTAATCCCACCAACAAAAGAACATCCTGAGGGCGGCTGAAGGCCACAAAATACTGTCTTATAAGGTCATCAAAGGCCCGGTCACGAGGGGATCTATCAGGTTCCTCCAGGGGTGAGCAAGTTCTGAGTTCATCTTCCATGTTGCAGGGTTTCCCACCCTCACGGGGGAATCGTTTGAATTCCTGGGCAGGGTAATTTTTTGAAAAATCCGAACCAACATCCACAATAACCAGGGGAAATTCCAGTCCCTTGGCCTGGTGGATGCTCATAATGTTAATCCGGTCGTCAGGAAGAGTTTCCAGTAGCCCCTCATCCACCTCTATGGCACCAGTGGCTAAAGGCACCAGTATGTTCCATATGGCCTCCCTCACCGAGGCCTGGTTCAATTCTTCATCATCATAATGGAGTATTTCACCCCCGAAATTGTTGAAGATACCAGTCTGGGACATGGTACGGGTCACCGCCTCCAGGTACACCAGACTCTCCACATCATTCTTAAGGTGAGGTATCCAGGTTACCAGTTGATAGGTCAGTTCAATCAGGGGTACATTGCTCTTCCATTTACTCCTACCAATGGGTGTTCTGTTTTGCCAGGCATCAACAAATCGTTTAAGGGATAATGGCTTGACTGGTTCCGGGTCTTCTTCCCAGTATTCCCTGGCTTTATTCCTCCATACAGCGAAGTTGTGTTTAGCCTGGCTGGGTAACTTCTCAATGGTATCTTGTACCTGGCACTGGGGGTCAATACATTCCATGATCAACCCGCAGAGCAGGGCAGTTTGCCAGGCTCTTTCCAGGTCACTTCCCCGGGGATTGAAAACATTAAGGTCATATTTCTGGAGATTTTTTCTTAAAAGTAAGGGTAATCGGGGTTTACCACTACTGGATAATTCCAGGGGTGAACTCATTAGTACTGATAAATCAGCAGGACTTCCCTCCTGGGGATCGGCCCGTATTGTGTATTTTTCCCCTTCATGGGAGAAGGAGTATCCTTGGTTTAATACTTTGTGTATGAATTCGGATAGATCACGGGCCAGGGTGGGTAGATCATCACGGAAGAGTCCCAGTACCGGGAAGTTAATGTAGTCTTTTTTTCTTTCAGCTTCAATGGGTGGTTTACCCTTTACCCTGGCTGGCTGGAACCTGGGATCTAACTGGCAGAACTGGTTGCAAATTTCCACAATGGTCCTGGTGGACCGGTAATTCTGTTTCAGGTAGATGAGCTGTGGGGTAATGTTAAGTTTTTCAGTTATCCTGGTTTGGTAGTTGGTGAATAGATCCACAGTGGCTCCTCTGAATCGGTAGAGGGACTGGTCATCATCCCCCACAACAGTAAGGCTACCACCATTATTTAGGGCATGTTTAGCCAGCTGGAAGTATATCCTTTCCTGGAGAAGGTTGGTGTCCTGGTATTCATCCACCAGTACCATTTTTAGAGTGGTGGTGAATTTATCCAATTTTCCCTTAATGAGCTGGTCCAGGAATTCAGCTTCCAGGGAGGCAAAGTCATAGAGCAGGTTATCTCGGAGGTACTGGGTGTAGTAGGCCACTGATTCCAGGGCCAGTAGAAAGCCGGGGTGGTCCTTGTTTTCCAGGAGCTGGTTCCAGTATACCTGGTCATAGTATAGCCGGTCCTTTATCTCCAGGAGGTTGCGTGCCATTTCTGGAGTGTTAAGTCCCCAACTGGTACCCCGTAATCCTTTAAGATATTCTCGTAAGTCATCATTGAGGTGTTTATCACCATCGAATAATCCGATTCTGAGCATCAATCCACTGGCCACGAATTCTTCAATCACTACTGGTGGTGGTGCTCCAGGGTCGCGGTGGGTTCTGAGCACATCCTCTGAGATACTGTCCAGGGTCCCGGTTATGATCTGATTGAAGTCTAACCCCCTTAGATCTGGATGTAGGTCTTCAAATTCAGGATCCTCCAGGAGAACTTGTCTTATCTCGTCTCCCCATGAAAGGATTCTGGAGCGTAACTCGTTAGCTGCCTTTCTGGTGAAGGTTGTGGCTAATATGGATGAAGGGTGAACATCATCCACGTAGATGAATTTCAGTATCTTCAAAACCATGACCGTGGTTTTACCACTACCCGGTCCAGCCACCAGAAACTGGGATTGGGTGAGGGGTGCACTTATGGCCTGGTTCTGGTCCGGGTTGTCCTCTGCCCTTATCCGTCGGTTTAAGTGTTTAGTAACAATGTCCTGGTATGTTTCCCATAAAATCAATTGATAACTCCCCATTACCAAGTTCTAATGTAATATGTAGTATTGATAGGATCATATTTAACATAAAATTGTTTTGGGGAGAAATATTATTCAAAAGTAACCCTCCCTAAAAAAAGCTATAAATGATTCATTGTTTATTCTAAAAATTGTTAATCCATAGGAAGAAAATTAGCATTAAGTGAGTGAGTTGTATTTATCCACATCACAGGTTATCACAATGATCTGCTGGCTTATTGAGTATTTTCCAGTATAAAACTCAATTTTCGATAGAATTAAATAAACTAAGAACTGATCTATACATGGTGAGGGTATGACCGAGATTGACAAAGAAATCATCCAAATAAAATTTCTGCTTGAAAAAATAGAGGGTATTATTGATTCCCGGCTTATCGGAGAGGAAGATCCTGAAGAAGATGAGATTAAAGAAATCATTGATTTCGAAAGAAGGAAAAAAGCCGGAGAACTAGAATTAAATGAGATATAAAGTTTTTCTAGATAGAAAAGCCCTCAAAAATTTGGAAGATATTGAGTCAGATATTTCTGATTCTATTATGAATCGAATTATTAAACTAAAGGATGGATTTTTGCCCGAACTTGATATTAAAAAGCTTAAAGGGTACTCTAACCATTACCGTTTGAGAATTGGCAAATATAGAGTTCTTTTTCAACTACAAAAAGATCACGTGATCATCATTTATGCTATTTTACCCCGTAAAAAAGCTTATAAATGATCTCATTATTTATTCTAAAAATGGTTAATCCATAGAAATAAAATTAGCATTAACCACTGAGTTGTACTTATCCACATCACAGGTCACCAGCAAAATCTGTTTTTCTTATATTGTTAATAGTGACAATTGAATAATATTAAATACTAAAATATTAATATTATATTGCAATTAAGCCATGATAAAATGAATAAATTATTTATACAATTGAATACATTTTTTATTCATGTTAAGTAAGTTATTCACTTCCAAAACCAGGACCAAAATTATCACCCTATTCATGTTAAATCCAGGTGATGAATTCTATGTACGTGAAATAACCAAAAAAATCCATGAAAACATAAATTCAGTACGGAGAGAACTGTCCAATCTGGAAGATATGGGTCTTTTAGTAAGCAATAAAGCTGGTAATCTTAAATATTACAGGGTAAACAAGAGTTTTTATCTTTACGATGAACTTTATAGTATGGTTATGAAAACAGAAGGTGTAGCTAAACTATTAAAGGAAAATACGAAAAAATGGGGTCAGATAAGTTTGGCTTTCATTTATGGATCCTTTGCCTCCAAAAAAGCTAGTCATAGTAGTGATATTGATATTTTCTTGGTGGGAACTGTAAGTGAAGATGTTTTAATTAGGGATTTAAACTCTTTAGAAAGAAAGCTGTCGCGTGAAATAAATTATGTAATATTATCCCAAGGAGAATATCAGGAAAAAATTGAAAATGATGATCCATTCATTAAGGAAATACTACGAGAACAAAAAATCATGATTATAGGTGAAATGGATGTTAAATAAGCTGGAAGATGAAGGTTACATAAAAAGGTTACCAACCGATCCCCGGAGGGTTGAAAATTCACTTAATTTAGCCAAAAGAGATTTTCTAACTGCTAATAAAATGTTAACTGATGAAAATTATGACTGGGCTTTTAACATTGCATATAACTCCATGCTGCAATCTATTAGAGCCTAATGTTTCACATGGGATATAGACCATCCAGCAGAAATTCACATATAGCGGTGGTCAAGTTTACAGAAACCGTCATGGGTGAAGATTATTCAATTTGTATGGACCGGATGCGCCGTAAAAGACATCGGGCAGTTTATGACCTGACTGGATTCATATCAAAATCTGAAGCTCATAATGTGGTTACTAAGGCATCAATACTAATTCAAAAAGTTAAAAATAGGATAAATCCGTGAATAGGATATCGATTAAGATTTTACTCTACCGAAATAAAGTTAGCATCCTTCAATGAATTATATTTATCCACATCACAGGTCACCACGATTATCTGCATGTTTCTTGCATTCTCCTCCAGTATTTCCAGGGCATGATGCATCCGCACCGGGTCAGTGTTCACCAAGGGGTCATCCAAAACCACCAGCTGCTGCTCATCACCACTTAAAATATTCCCCAGTGCCAACCGGAACAAACACCAAACCTGTTCCTGGGTACCGAATGATAAAAGATCAAGGGGTGCCTCCTCCCCACAAACCTCAATAGAATCCGGTTTCATCTCTCTACTAAAGCTTAGTGAGTATTTGGGTCCTAAAAGTTTCTCCAAATCACCAGTGACCTGTTGACGGATGGGTTCCGAGAGTTCACTGATAGTATTCTCCCGATAGAAACTGGTTAGATCAAATAACAGTTCCAGGGCCTGGGCCTCGGTATCCAGTTCACGTTCTCTACTTTTGAGTTGTTCCAGCTTTTCCTCAAGCAGGTTGGTATCCAGGGATTGATTGATTAAGATTTGGAGCTCGCTATCCCAACGTGCCATTTTAATTTTCTGGTTTTGGATATCTTCTTCCAGTCTTTGCACCTTGGTTTTAAGTCCTTCATATGCACCGAGGGGTTGTTTTTCCTTTTCATCTATTTCATCCTGGTAAACCTGCCAGGCCCTCTTTTTCTGATCAAGTGTTACTGATAACTGGTTCAGTTGTTGTTGTCTTTCTTCCTGGCTGATACCATCCGATTCTAAACGTTTCAAACCTTTTTTGATCTGGTCCAGGATCTGGGCTTTACCATGGATATCAGTTTTATACTGGTGGATGTTTTTTTCCAGTTCCTGAACCAGTGTTCTATTGGCATCCATATCATTATTTAACTGGTCCCTTTCCTGGCCCAGTGTTTTTAATTCCCCTTCCAGCTGGATGATTTTACGGGAAAGATCCTCCCTTACCTGTGCTTTATCCCTACTTTCACATTCTGAGTAGGGAGAATCATCTGGGATTTTACTCCACTTTAGTTTAATCGTATTTTCATATTCAATGATCTCCTTTTGAAGTTCCTCCCTGTTCTTATCTGTTTTTTTAGACAATTCGGATTCAATCCTCTTTATATCATCTTCTTTGGTTTTTTTCCTGATGATTAAACTTTTCAGTTTATCAATATCCTCGGTACCAAAGGGAGCTACTAGTTCCTGGTAAAGGAGTTCCATTTTCTCCAGTTCTTCCTTCATTACCCGAACATCTTCACTGCCACTTTTAACCTCCAATTCCCCTAGCTGATCAATTTTTATCTTCAGGGATTGGTTGGCAGTCCAGGATATCTGTTCATCCATATCTATAGAGAAGGGATTGCTTTCACTGTCCAGAATTATTTCACCAGACATCTCCACTTCCGGCGAAATATTTAAAACCAGACCCATGGCCTCCAGACTTATCAGGGTTTTATCAATATCTTTTTTAAGTTTTTCAATTTTCTCCATCTGGCCTGTTGTGGGGGCGATGATTGTGCTTAATTCTTCCCGGGCCAGGTACAGATCCTGATATAAATCGTCTATTTCCTGGAAGCGTTGTTTTAGGGATTCCAGGGCCTGTTCATCCATTACCGTGGTGTGGGCAATACCCACAATACTCTTCTCATCATTGGCCAGGTCCATCTTCTGGGTGATTTCACTCAGGCTGTTCTTTTTGGCCTGAATCTTCTCCTCGAGATTATCCAGTTCAGTCTCCAGGGGATTCAGCAAAACTTCCATTTCATCCTTTTCTTTAGTTACCTGGTCAATTTCCAGGTAACTATCAACGATGTCCCCAATTTTTTGGGTGAGAGTTTCAAATTCGGTGTTGATTTCCTTTATCTCCCGTTCCAGTTCTTCCCGATTATTCTGGTGTTCCTGGGCAGCTTCCACTTCCCCGGCAAGTTTATCCCGTTCCCCAGTAGCGGCCTGTAGGTTGGCCTGGTTCCGGTTGAGTAGAAACTCAGTATCTTCAATTTGACGGATCAATTCATCCCTTTTAGTGTTTTGGAGTAGGGATTGAGATAGTTCCCCCTGCAGGTTGTTAATCTCGTCCTGGACTTTTTTCAGCTGGCTACCCTTTTTCAGGGTCCTGGTTTTCTCGGTGTAGATCTCTAAAAAACGGGAACGAATACTGGATAAGACTATTTTTTCAGTGTCTGATTCTATGGTGGCACCCACCATGGCCTGCAGGGATGAAAGGGTTTCATCATTTAGGTCATCACTGATGATTGGTTTTCCCTGAACCATCCACAGGGTCTGTCCCAAACCCCACTGCTCTGGTCTGGTGTCACCCCTACCGGGTAATGCTCCGCCCACCAGTTGGATCAGTTCCTTATCAGCACGGTCACCTTCGGCGATCTTCTTCCAATTGTTTCCATCCATTTTTTCCAGTATGCTACGTTTTTCCTGGAATCCTTTGCTGATCCGGTATTTTTCCCGGTTTTTGGTGAAGGTTATGGTGGATCTTGGTTGGAGTGATGTTCCCCATGGTTTAAGGGATTTGATCCTGGCCGAGCTACTGGTGTGCTTGGAGTAGAAGGTGGTGATTAGAGAGTCGATTAGGGTGGTTTTACCACTTTCATTGGCACCGTGGAGGATGTTCAAACCGTCCTGGAGCTGGATTTCCCGGGGTTCGGTGAATTTTTTCCAGTTTTCCAGGTGGATAGTTTCCAGTTTCATGGTGAAGCCTCCTTGATCATCTGGTACATTAAAAGAAAAGCCCGGTTAAGGACTTCTGGAGATAAACCCTCCACCAGGTCCTGGTCCCGGAGCTGGTTGAATATTTCCTGGGTGCGCTGGCTGCTGATATCGGCATAGTCCTGGATTTCAGGCTGGGTTTTCATCAATGCAGTGAGGGCCTCAAAGGTCTGGTTAACCACCGCCCCCTCAGGTAGTAGTGCCTTCAGTTCCAGGAGGTTGGGTTTAAGGTACAGTTCATCCAGGGAAACCTGGAGTTTCAAAAAATAATCATGGTAATGATCCTCTAACTGGGAAAGGTAACTGATGGTTTCCTGGTCAGTCACTCCACTGAGTTTGAGATAGATAACTTGATTTCCTGGTTCGGTGATGCTTTTAAGTTCAGCTTCCAGGTACTGGGCATCAGGAAGACCAGTGATCTCTTCTCCACGTTTCTGCCAGATGAGAACACCCACCATTATAGGGGTTATCTTTGGGGCGCTGCCCGGTGCATCAATCTCCACCAGAAGGGTCTGACCACTCTGGTCTTCACCGAACTTAGTGGTTTCCGGGGTTCCAGGGTACACGGTACGGTTGATTCCCCCACTATCCGGATGCTGGAATAGTGAGTGCCATTCACCCAGGGCCAGGTAGTCCAATCCGGATATCTGGGTTCTATCCGGGGATATGGGGAAGTTAGCCTCGTCAATGAAACCTACCTGGAGGTTGCCATGGGCCACTCCAATGTTTATCTGGTTGGATTCATCTTGAGTTTTAATCCACTCCGTGGGGTCATCCCGGGATTGTTTTTGACTCACTGGGCAGGGATAGAGGGTGCAGTTACCAGTAACCACTGGTTTGTTCTCCTGGAAGATGGTCAGGTTGTCCACACTTTCCCATACTGGGTCATAGAATAGGGAGTCCCTGGTGAGGGGGTCGTGGTTACCGGGAAGTACATAAACCGGGATGGGGGATACTTGTTGGAACATCTGGCTAACTTCTCCCACTAAGTTACGGTCCACCTGGTTACTGTCCAGGAGGTCCCCGGCAATTAAAACAAAATCAACATCATTATCCCTGGCAATTGTTAGAATTTTTTGGGCGGTTTTTAACCTTATATCCCTTGCTTTTTGAGCTTTATTTCCTAACTGTTTATATTGTAACCCCAGATGCCAGTCGGCAGTGTGTAAAAATTTCACCAAAGACAATCCCCCAAAGATCTTATCATACGTTATTGATTAGTTGGTATTATCTAGGTATATATTTATTGGTACTGGATATTGTGGTCATGAGAATGGTTTATTTTAAAATCGGTACAACTGAAATTTTATACTATTTCCCATGATTAATGTAAATATATTCCATTATCATTGGAGCAATAATTAAGGGCTTAATCCTCATTCAATCTTTGAGATCTAGCTAAATATCTAAAATTTATTAAAGATCAAATTACTTAATTGATAACAACGACATCCCGAAGTGGTTAAAATTAAAAACAAATGTATAATATCCGTGTTAATACTATCTCTAGCACTTTCTGGTGTGGTGGCAGCGGCAAATTCCAGCAAGTCTTTCCCCACCACCGAACCAGCACCAGTACCCTACACAAGCAGTGTAACCTCCACGTACCTTTTACCCCC